>Ga0256831_1000722_pt1 | contig 17411 bp, 14 predicted proteins | sample 132544metaG_FD_189087 | JGI IMG/M metagenome (GOLD analysis project Ga0256831, IMG submission 189087) | Hydrothermal vent microbial communities from Lau Basin, Pacific Ocean - 132-544 | ecosystem: Environmental > Aquatic > Marine > Hydrothermal vents | place: Pacific Ocean: Lau Basin | collected...
TATGAATGTAGGCATTCAAAATACATATAGTGATGAAGAATTAAAGGAGGCTCTTTATAAATATTTCGGCTTTGATGGCTTTAAATCTTTGCAACTAAGCATAATAAAAAGCGTACTTGCCAAAAATGATACATTTGCTATCATGCCTACAGGTGGTGGCAAATCACTAACATACCAATTACCCGCAATGTTGATGCCGGGTACTGCAATAATAATATCGCCATTGATTGCATTGATGAAAGATCAAGTCGATTCGATAAGAGGTCATAGCAAATCAAATTCTATTGCGCATTTTCTTAATTCTTCTTTATCCAGAACTCAAATAAAAGAAGTAAAAGAGGACATTGTTAATGTAAAGACAAAAATGTTGTTCGTAGCACCTGAAACATTGACAAAAGAGGAGAATATTGAGTTTTTTAAAAAAATCGAACTTTCTTTTATTGCTGTTGACGAAGCACATTGTATCTCAGAATGGGGACATGATTTTAGACCTGAATACAGAAGAATAAGGACAATGATCGACCAAATTAATAAAGATATTCCGATCATCGCTCTTACTGCTACTGCTACTGAAAAAGTGCGTACTGATATAATTAAGAATTTGGAAATGAAAAATCTTCAGTATTTTATTTCCTCATTTAATAGATTCAATCTTTTCTACGAAATAAAGCCTAAAAAAAATAAAGAACAAGCTATTAATAGCATCGTAAAAATAATAAAATCTATTCCCAATGAATCAGGTATTATATATGTACAAAGCCGTAAATCTACAGAAGAAATAGCTGAAATGCTACAAGTAAACGGAATAAAAGCGAGTGCATATCACGCAGGATTGGATTCAAAAACACGTACAAAAATACAAGATGACTTCCTTATGGAAGAAATTGATGTCATTTGTGCAACTATTGCTTTTGGTATGGGGATTGATAAACCCGATGTAAGATTCGTTATCCATTTTGATATACCAAAAAGTATTGAAAACTATTATCAGGAAACCGGTAGAGCAGGAAGAGATGGGATGGAAGCAAGGTGTATAGCTTTTTACTCCCACAAAGATATATTGAAACTTGAAAAATTCTTAAGAGACAAACCTGTTGCTGAACGTGAACTCAGCGTACAATTAATGGATGAAATCATCGCTTACACGGAAACCGGTTCATGCAGAAGACAGTTTTTACTACACTATTTTGGTGAAGATTTTGAAAGTGATGACTGCAATGAAATGTGTGATAACTGTAGGAATCCTAAAGAAAAAATCGAAGCAAAAGAATATTTCCTTCTATTACTTCAAGTTATTACTGAGCTACATGAAAAAAACATGATAAAATCTTTGGTTGATTTCATTACAGGAAGAAATTCCAAAGAAATGAAAGACTTTAGATATACTGAACACAAACTTTTTGGTGCAGGTAAGGAGAAAGACGAACAATTTTGGCACTCAATAATTAGACAAGCTATGTTAAATAACCTTGTCCAAAAAAGAGTTGAATTATATGGAATTATCAAAATAACTGAAAATGGTAAAGCATATATGAAAAATCCAACATCGATACAAGTTCCTTTGAATCATGATTATGAGAAAGATGATGATGAAGGTATTGTGAAAATGGGAGGACATAGTGGTTCAGCGCTAGATGAAGTTCTATTCAATCTATTGAAAGATGTCCGCTTGGATCAAGCAAAAAAATATGATGTAAAACCTTGGGTTATTTTCTCTGATCCTTCTCTCCAGGACATGTCTACATTTTATCCTATCAGCATAGAAGATATGTTGAGTATTTCAGGTGTCAATAAGGGGAAAGCTGAAAGATATGGTAAACCTTTTATTGATCTTATCAGGAATTATGTAGAAGAGAACGAAATCGATAGACCTTCTGATTATTTGGTCAGACAAGTTGCCAATAAATCAAAAACAAAGGTAGCCATTATCAGAAATATCGATCGCAAAATGCCTTTTGAGGATATAGCTCGCAATATTGATATGGATTATAATGAGCTATTAGAAGAGATGTATATAATCGTAAATTCAGGCACAAAACTCAATATTGACTATTATATAAACGAAAAAATCGAAGAGAGTATTCAAGAAGAAATCTATGATTATTTTCTAGAAGCTGAATCTGATTCTTTAGAGGACTGCCTCGAAGAGTTCTATGAAGATGACTATATCTATGAAGAAGATATTCAACTGATACGCATCAAATTTATTTCGGATATGGCTAATTGATTTTAATTAAAATATTTTATTTATTTGCGGGTAACCTTGGAATAAGTTTAGGAACTCTTTCCATATAAACCCTATATTTTTCACCGTATTCTTTTAGTAGTTTTTTCTCTTCAAGATAAATTCCAATCGGCAAGTAAACAGCTGTTATAATAGAAGCAATTAAAATATAATTATTGGGGGCAATGAGAAAAAGACCAAGCATCAATGTATAACTAAATGAGTATAACGGATGCCTTACGATCTTGTTGACACCTTTAACTTTTAAAGGGTAAAATATTTTCTCTTCAGATTTGAGCCTATCCAAACCCAAAAATTCTCGAATATTGTAGTTCTTAAATGAAATATAAAACACATAAAATGATATAAGTATCAATATACACCCCAATAAATCACTGAAGTTGTTTGGCTGAAAATAATTGTATTTATCCCCTGAGAAATAAAAATAAGCTATTGGAAAAAGGAATAAAATAGAATAACTGACAAAGAAAAATCTATAATACCTCTCACTTATTATGTTCTTATAAAAATAATTCTTAACTCTGTTATCAGCTAAGAAGCTATGCAAAAACATATAAAGAGACGTTAAAATGATAAAAAGTACAAACATATAATCTTTTTGATATGATAATACAACCTAAAATCAAGCAATAAAGTTTTGAATCATGTTTTTTATTTCTACATCATGCAACGTTTTTTCCTGCCATAGCATATAGCATTATATATAGTTTGCAAATTATATGAAAGATTATTTGAATTATTATCATAAATTAAAATTATAAAAACATGAAAAGTATTAAGTATTTAGTTGTATTTGCAATAGCAATTATTTTTTCCTTATCTTCTTGTACTAAAGACAACTCTATTGTAGATATTACAGACCCTAAACTGGTCACTCCGAAAGAAACAAGCTCAAATCCATTGGTGAACAGAGGCACAACAGGTGAAGAAGGTCTTGACATGGGCTGCTTCACTATAAAATTCCCTTTCGAGCTATCTGTAAATGGGACTAATGTAACCATAAACAGTGAGGATGATTTCAATTCAGTTTTCGATAATTTAAATCAAGATGATTCATTGATTATTGACTCTGCGTTTGTTGATTTCGTTTACCCTCTTGAAATAACATACAATGATAGTGGGGATATCGAAACTATCAATGATGGACTTGGACTTGGGGCAGCATTTGCTAATTGTGTCCCCGATACAGGTTGGGGAAATGGTTTCCCGGCATTTCTAATCAATGAGAAAAACTCTTGTTTTGTATTGAATTACCCTGTTAAATTATCAAGTCAGGACTCTTTCGAATATACTGCCAATGATGAAAATGAATTTATCGATTTGATTGCACAACATAAATTTTTATCTTTTGTTTTTCCAATTGGTCTTACAAATATAAAAACTCAAGAGTCAGTTGAAGCTCAAAGCAGCAATATGCTTTTTGACCTACTTACGTCTTGTAATCCTGATATTAATCCCGACACTATTATTAATCCGAGATACTTCGGAGTTCATATAGCTTGTTATACTCTAGGATTTCCGGTGATATACATTGACCAAGATGGTGAAAAAGTTACTGCTAATAATATTGCTGAACTAACTCAAGCATATTTATCAGGAAAAGTTGTTGAAATAACCTTCCCCATGAATTTAGTTTCTCAAGATAGTACAAATACTACTGTTACTTTTGTAGAATCAGAAGAAGAACTTAACCAAGCTATTGAAGCATGTGGCAATAACTTCGAAGGTGTTGATGCTGACTTATTACCAATTTACTTGATGTCGAAGGCTTCAAATTGCTTTAAAATGGTTTATCCTATTACAATAACAAGCGATGGAGGTGAAACTACAAGCATATTAGCTAATGAAGACGAATTGATTTCAGAACTTTATAATGATATTAGCTCGGATATTGTTTATCCATTTTCATTATTTGATGTAAGTGCTAATGAAAATAAAGTCTTCGATAATTCAGATGATTTGTATAGCTTTATGAATCAATGTGAATAATAATATTTTATTTCTAAAAATACCAAGTGATAGAATTATTCTCTCTATCACTTGGTAAATTTTTGACAATACATTTGTATGAAAGTAAGCAAATCTCTTATAGAATCTTGTAAAAAATCGGATGAAAATGCTAATAAACATCTTTATAATGCATCTATTCCATACGTCTATAGCATAGTTTCCAGATATATCAGGGAAGAAGCAGAAATAAAAGATCTTATTCAAGAAATATTTGCAAAAACATTTAGCAAAATTAATACTTTCGATAGGGACAAAGGGGAATTTAAATACTGGATTAGAAGAATCGCTGTAAATGAATGCTTGATGTATCTTAGAACTAAATCAAAACTGGAAATTATTTCAATAAGTAATAGTTTTGATTCAATTGACACTGATAATCGAAGTAATTCGGAATTAACAAGAGAGGACATATCTGGCATGCTTAAAAAGATGCCTAAAAAATACAAAATAGTATTTATGGCATATATAATTGATGATTTAAGCCATAAGGAAATAGCCAAACTCCTAAATATTACTCCGGAAACTTCCCGTTCGCAACTAAACAGAGCTAAAAAATGGGTAAAACAAAATATCTTTAATAATAATAAATATAAAGCATATGGATTCTTTTGACAAAAAAATAAAAAGACTATTTGAAGAAGTGGAAGATATTACTCCAACGGGATTCTCTTGGGAAGAAATGGAGTCAGGGATAAAAAACAAAATGAATAACAGAGATTCTCATAAAAACAAAAAGGGTATATTTTGGTTCATTTTCGGGATAACAGCTATCCTTATACTTTTTGTTTCTATAATTCTAAATAAAAATTTCACTAATACTATTGAAAAAAATAAAATAGAAAAACATCAAAAACTATCATCTTCACCTTTGAAAAGCGAACAAAATCTATCAAATAATCAATTAACATCTGAAACTGATACAATAGCATCAAAAGACGATTATGTCAAACCAAATACTTCAATAAATACAATAAACAAAAGTTCAATTTCAAAAACCACACTTTTAAACAAAAGCGTAAAATTTAGAAATAGTTTGTATCCATATTCTAAGACCAACAATATTAAAATAAAACACAACAATTATCTTTTAGATAAAAAATCCAGCTATTATGCTAATAATACAGTAAAACCTCTTACTAAAATCAAAGCTTCGTTAAGACCTATAAATATTAAACAAATTAAGATAAGTGGCCCAAAAACGGCCCGTATCTTTAAGGCTAATAATAGAAATAAATTGAATCCTCATAAAAGAAATACGTTTTTGTGTTTATCTTCCGGTATCAATACGCTATTAGGAAATCACAAGAACAATCAATATGCAGATAAATACACTAATAATTTACCCGGCTATTATATAGATATATCTATGAATTATAACAATTCATACAAATGGATGAAAACCATTGGTTATACTTACAACAACTATATATCTCTTTTTCAATTTGAGAAATCAGATCAAGTTAAAAAAACATTTAGAAATATTGTAATTATCAAAAATATAAATTCATTGAATAAGCGCTCAACTGAAATAAGTGGTGATACAACAGTATTAAGAGATAGATATCGAAATATTACTTATTATAATACCCATAAGACTCATACGATATATCTTGGAATAGCCAAAAGTATAGCTCTAAATAATAACCTAGAATTTCTCCTAAGCAGCAGGCTATTATACACATTCATAATAGAAAGCGATGGTGTATCCATAAATAAAAATGAAGAACTCATATACTTTAACGACAAAAACAAGAATATTTTCAATAATAATAAACTTGCTGTGGGTCTAGGAGCAACGATAAATTATCGTCTTAACTCTACATTTAAAATAGGTAGCAATTTACAAATTGATAAATATATTAACAATCTATCAAAAGAAAGCCAAGTCAGATATTCTCCGATTTCTTTGAATGTCGGTATAAATCTAAACTATTCGTTTTAAAACACGGAAATAATATCAGTTGCCTTTTATTTAAAACCGGCTCCCCAATCTTCCTTCGTCAGCTTGCGAGTCCTAATCAATCTAAGACTCAGTAGCTCGAAGAGATTCTGAAGCTGGCTTGATTAAAACCGGCTTTCCAATCCTTCAGCCAGTTCAGGATTTCACTTTGTTCAATCCTTCCTTCGTTAGCTTGTGAGCCTAATAAGCTGGCTCAGTCACTTATTATCTATCTGACCATACACCTAGCTCATTGCCTGTAGGATCAGTAAAATGAAATCTTCTACCTCCGGGGAATTCAAATATTTCTTTGGTTATCTTCCCACCGTTTTTCACTACTTTCCCTTCGGAATATTCCAAATCTTTTGAATAAATCACCACCAATGCTCCATTTGACACTTCTTTATCACTCAATTCAAATCCACCATGAACACCACTTTCTGAAAATGAAGCATAAGCTGAGCCATAATCTTTAAATTCCCACCCAAACGTTTTTGCATAAAATTCTTTTGTTTTTACCAAATCATTTGTCTTGAACTCAATATAAGATATGTGATTATTTCTCATCATTTTTATTTTTATGATTATTTTAATTCAAATATTTTCTAATAATTTTTACCAACGCATCTTTTGGTAAGCGTGTTTTGAGATATTGTTTAAATAGGTTAATCATATCCGAAACCATCGCCTCATTGAATCCCAACTTCAACCCAGCTTTATAGACTTGAGCCTCTTCAATTTTACTAATATTTCCATCTATTCGCATTGAAAATAGCATATAATACAGTATTTCCATCCTTTCTTGTTCATTAGCAGGTGGTATCAGGTCATATGCGTCGGGATTATCAATCACTTGCTCCATTTCATCCTGCGAGAGCCCCAAAACATTTCCGACATTGACCAAATATTTGCTTTCCATTTTATTGAAATCAGAATCAGCAATGTTCATTTGGTAGATTAGTGAAAATACAGCTTTATTTCTATCATCCATAACAATCAGATTTAGAGCCCTAATTTTTTTCTGATATCTTTAGGAAGTGCATTTTTATTAATAAAAATATCCATAGTCTTGTATCTGAAATACGGAAATGATGCGAAGAAATATCCGTTCAAATCATTGGTATCTCCCCAAGAATTTTTCACAACAAAATACTTCTTGCCATCTTGATCTTTCACTATCCCCACAATATGCATCCCATGATCATCAGTGGTCTCCTTATCATCAAAAGCCATTTGTCTTTCCTGTTGTGATACCCATTTCTCTTCTACCGGTTGCATAAATCCATTAGGAATTTTTTCTCCGTCAATATCAAAAAACTTTTCAGATGACCTTCTTGTTTTTACACTATTTGGTTCTTCAGGCACTATTGCAAGACCATTTCTATGAGAAAAACCTTTTTCAGAAACATCTGCTCCCCAACCCAAAGTATATCCATTCATAATTGCATTCTCTGCTATTTTCATCAAATCATCTAACGGAACATTATACACTTGGTGAAAAGACCAGTTGTCAGGCAATTCGAAGACAAACGGTTTGTAGAAAGGGTGATGGCTATATGATGTAATCTCAATATAATCATCCATATCCAAATCTAAAAACTTTGCAAAAGACTTCGGTGTAAACTCTTTTCCGTCTACAATAAACTTAAAATCTTCAGTATTTTCAGGCAATTCTCCCAAATAAGCATCGACAACAGACTTAAATCCTTTTTGCCAAGAAGTAGTCAATTTACCCCCTTGAGGTTTTTTTACAATTGCTTCTAGCATAGCCTTTAGTTGAGCTACCATCTCTGAGTGATTGTGCTTGTCAGAACCATACTGCAATCCTGAATAAACGCTTTCAGGCACTATTCCATAATTCTTAATCACATAGGGAATATCGTGAAATTCTCCACCTTCACCAAAATTAAAATGGCCATCCATTCTTACGTAATTTATAGCTTTTGGCAAATAGGCATTCCTAGCGATATACATCTCCGACAGATTGTAATGCCCCTTCCCTTTTCTCAATATCTCTGCTTCCATAAACGACAATGAAGAGAAACTCCAACAAGTTCCGGTTCTATTTTGGTTTTGGACAGGATTCACGTCCAAATGCTTAACTTCAGTAAACTTGTAATCACTCCCTTTTTTATTGACCAAAACTTGAGCAAAAGCTATGTTTGAAATAAAGAAAAGTATCGCAAATTTGATCGTTTTATTCATTTTCTGATTGTTTTAATTTTAATAAAGACCCCAAAATTAGGAAAATTATAGGAATTGTATATTTATTTTATGTACTTTTGCAAAAAATTTAATTGTAATGAAACCTTCTTTTGGGAAAATAATGTTTTTTTTATTTTTACTATCAATTAGTTTTGTAGGTGAATCCTGCTTCAAAAAAGGATATGGTTGTCCGGGAGAAGTTTCAGTAATGAAAGCTGACAAGCAAGGAGAACTATCTATGAAAAGGGGTAAAAGTAGATTATTTTCAAAAAAAATGAGAAAAAGAAGCAAAAAACACCATCGGTAAGTTTTTCAAATAATATAAATAAGTTTCACAAACAAAAGTCCATTATCTAAATGATTAAAAGCCTTAGCATACAGAATTATGCTCTTATTGAGAAATTGGATATGCAATTATTCAAAGGTCTCAATATTATCACAGGGGAAACCGGTGCAGGTAAGTCTATTTTGCTTGGATCTTTGGAATTGGCAATGGGGAAACGCGCAGATCACAGTGTCCTGTATGACAAAGACAAAAAATGTATCGTAGAAGTAGTTTATGATATTTCCCAATATAATTTGAAAGACTTTTTTGCAATGAACGATATGGATTATGATGACGAGATGATTGTCAGAAGAGTTATTTCTCCCAATGGCAAATCACGGGCTTTTATCAATGATGAACCTGTAAATTTGACTAACCTCAAGGAAATTAGCGCTCATTTGATACAGATGCATAGGCAATTTGACAACCTGGAATTGAATTCTCCAAGTTATCAACTGAAACTAATCGATGTATTTGGCGAGAACATTTCTTTAGTAGAAGAATACTCTTCATTATTCAAATCGTATCAAATAGACAAAAAGCAATTAAATAAACTGAAGGAAGATAATAATGCCTTCAAAAAGGAAATGCAGTTTATAGAGTACCAATACAATGAACTCAATGATGCTAGCATAACCGTTGAGGAATTCAATGAACTCGAAGACTCATTCAACAATCTCAATAATGCAGAAAGCATCAAATCAAATCTACTCAACGCCTACAATGCATTAATCGAGGGTGAATTTTCTATTATCAACAGGATTGACCCTATACTATCGGATATCAATAATGTAGAATTGAGAAGCGAGAAATTTGAAAAAACCAAAGAAAGCTTTTACGATGCTATTGAAAATATTAGAGAGGCAGCAAATGAATTTCTCAATATTTCCGAAAATACCGAATACGATGAAGAAAAAATAGCAGATGCTAAAGTTAAATTGGATACATTGTACAATCTGATGAATAAACATAAAGTTGATAGTATCGAAAAATTAATTGATATCAAAGAAGAGCTAAATAAAAAGCTTCAAAAACATTTTGATGTTGATAAAGAAATCGAAAAACTGTCTGCAAAAATCGAAAAAACATATAAGAAATTAAGGGATTTAGCCGAAGAATTAACACAAAAAAGAAAAAAAACAGCACTATCGTTTTCAAAACAAGTCGTAGCGGTACTAAAAGAATTGGCTTTGCCTCATTCACAATTAAAAGTGGATATAAATGCAACCGAAACTTTGAATGAAACAGGTCAAGATAGAGTTACATTCTTGTTTACTGCAAATAAAGGCGGAGAATTTAAAACAATCAAGGAAGCTGCATCAGGAGGTGAACTTTCAAGACTCGCATTGAGTATCGAATCTACAATAGCGGATAAAATGGCTCTGCCAACTATGATTTTTGATGAGATAGAAGCGGGTATATCAGGAGAAGTAGCGAGAAAAATGGGGTATATATTGAAAGGGATGTCAGCAAAACATCAATTGATAAATATCACCCACTCTCCTCAAATAGCGGCAAAAGCCGATTATCATTATTTTGTATATAAAGACATTATTGGTGATAAAACCATAACAAATATCAGATTGCTTGACAAAAACGAAAGGATAGTCGAGATAGCAAAAATATTAAGCGGAGACCCTCCAACTGAAGGCGCTCTAAAAAATGCAAATGAATTAATAAACTTAAAAATAAATTAAATGGGATACGGATTATTAAAAGGAAAAAGAGGTGTGATTTTTGGAGCTTTGGACGATGATTCAATAGCAACACAGGTAGCAAAAAAAGCAATGGAAGAAGGTGCTGAAATAGTACTTACAAATGCTCCTGTTGCTTTTAGATTTGGTAAAATTCAAGCTCTTGCTAATGACCTTGGAGTAGAGGCGATACCGGCAGATGCCACATCAGTAGAAGACCTTCAAAACTTATTTACACAAGCCCTAGAAATATTGGGCGGCAAGATTGATTTTGTCCTTCACTCTATCGGAATGTCCTTAAATATCAGAAAGAACAAACCATATTTTGATTTGAATTATGACTATATGCAGAAAACTTATGATATATCTGCAATATCATTTCACAAAATGATGCAGGTAGCGTATAAGCAAGATGCATTATCTGATTGGGGCTCTATTGTAGCATTGACCTATATCGCTGCTGACAGAACATTCCCATTTTATGGAGAAATGGCAGAAGCAAAAGCTATATTGGAATCTTATGCGCGAAGCTTTGGCTATCACCTTGGAGTAAATAAAAAAATACGTGTAAATACCGTTTCTCAATCCCCTACTCTTACCAAAGCCGGTAGTGCAGTCAAAGGATTTAAGGAATTTTTTGAGTATTCAGATAAAATGTCACCATTAGGAAATGCCAATGCAGAAGCTTGTGGAGACTACTGCGTCACACTATTTTCCGACCTGACTAAAATGGTCACAATGCAAAATCTATATCACGATGGAGGATTCTCTAAAATGGGAATGAACCCTGGAATTATGACAGGAGAAACTAGATGGGTAAGCTAAGCTTACCTCCTCTTTCTATTAAAGCTATTGCCTCTTGAATTTCTGTTTTTATTACGATTTGCAAAAAATTCTTGCTTTCTTTTGTTTTTTTCCTTTTCCCACTCCTTTTTCTCAGCCTGATTCATTGGTTTATCAGTTTGAGGAAAAGGATTGTCATTTACAATTTGTATCTTTTGTTTGGTCAATCTCTCGATGTCTCTGATATATGCATTCTCTTCCGGTTCACAAATCGAAATAGATATACCTTCTTCACCTGCACGCCCACAACGGCCGATTCTATGTACATAAGTTTCAGATTCATTGGGAATATCGTAATTGATAACGTGACGCAATTTATCAATATCAATTCCACGAGCTGCAATGTCTGTAGCGACCAAGACCCTAATTTTACCTGCCTTAAAATCCTTTAGTGCTTTTTGTCTTTGGTTTTGAGTTTTATCTCCGTGTATTGCTGCACAAGCTATATTTTCTTTCTTTAAGTTTCGTACTATACGATTAGCACCGTGTTTTGTCCTTGAAAAAAGCAAAACCTGATTAAGCTCAGGATTATTGAGAATATGCAGCAACAATTCACGCTTATTTATCCTGTTAGTCATATACAAATATTGCTGAATTGTCTCTGCTGTAGAAGAAACAGGATCTACTGCCAATTTCTTAGGATTGACTAAAATCTCTCTTGATAATTTCACTATTTTATCGGGCATAGTTGCTGAAAAAAACAATGATTGTCTCTTGTGAGGTAATTTTGCAATAATCTTTTTTATATCATTAATAAAACCCATATCCAGCATCCTGTCCGCTTCATCCAAAACAAAGTATTTGATATCTCTTAAGGATACAATACCTTGATTCATCAAATCCAATAAACGTCCAGGTGTTGCTACCAGTACATCTACTCCGGCTTGCAATGCATCTTTTTGTTTCCCTTGAGGAACTCCACCAAAAATCACGGTATTTCTTATATTTGTATATTTGCCATAATCTCTAAAACTTTCTCCTATTTGAATCGCCAGTTCACGAGTAGGGGTTACTATTAATGAAGATATCTTTCTTCTCCCTTTTGAATGCTTTTGTTCATTGTGCAAATGCTGAATAATAGGAATTGCAAAAGCTGCCGTTTTTCCAGTACCCGTTTGTGCACTAGCCAATATATCATCACCTCTCAATGCCATCGGAATAGCTTTCTCCTGAATAGAAGTTGGCTCAGTATAGTTTTTATCCTTCACTGCTTTGAGTATAGAAGGAATTATTTTTAATTCTTCAAATTTCATATTTTCTTTTTATTCTTAATTTTTAATGCCATCATTGTCTGTAACCAATAATTCCTCAATACTTATCCCAATGGAATACTATATGAGATTCAAACTTCCTATTTTACAATGAATTTATTGAACTATAAGGAGGAGAATAAACAGATATTAAACTAAATAGTCGAAGAGACATAATAGCATCAATAATATATAAAGGTTTTAAAAGTAGAATAGTTTATATTTAACACATAAATCTTTAATACTCTATGACTCTTTCATACCAAAACCTTCATCTAAATCTCTATCTACATACCAAAGAGCGATGAAACTAGGTATGGTACATAATATCACATAGATAAAGAAATTCTGATATCCCAAGGACTCTTGCACCCAACCACTAACCATTCCGGGCAGCATCATTCCCAATGCCATAAATCCGGTTGCAATGGCAAAATGTGCAGTTTTATACTGACTTTTACTCGCAAGATAAAGCATATATAGCATATAACCGGTAAATCCAAAACCATATCCAAACTGCTCTACAGCGATCATAGCATTGATAGTATAAAGATTTGACGGTTGAGCATATGACATGTAGATATATACCACATTTGGAAGATTGATAGCCAATGCCATCCACCAAATCCATTTTTTAAGACCGTATTTTGCAGCTAAAAGGCCACCTGATATCCCACCGATTACCAACGATAATACACCTATGGTTCCATAGGCAAACCCTTTTTCAGTAAGCGACAAAGCCAAACCACCATTCTCCCTTGAATCCAATAAAAAGGGAGAAGCCATTTTTGTCAATTGAGACTCTGAAAACCTGTACAACAACAAAAATGCTATTGCCGGCACAATCCCTTCTAGTCTGAAAAATGATGCTAAAACCTCAGTATAAGAGCTCTGATACTCCTTATCTGCCGGTTTATCCTTATCCGGATATGGCAAGAAAAATCTATGATATAATGCTAACAATAAGAATATCAAAGCTAATGTACCGATAGAAATTGACCAAGCCAAGGACACATTTCCAGCTTTTGCATCAAAAAACGCATTACTTACTTTTTTCAAGTTGTGCTTGAGTTTAATAGTAGTCATCTTTGGTTTATTCCAATTATCTTTAGTAAAAACAAAGACACTTTGCCCTGCTAAATACAAATCCTTGCTCCCCTCCTTTTGACCAAAAGTCATTCGGATAGAATCCTCATCTTCCGGCATTGCAGTAAGCAAAAAATATACATTGATTGAATCTACAGAACTACTGTCTTTATATAGTGGAATAGCCACATTCGCGGGAAAAATCTTTATTTCGGGTTTTACATTTTCAGCCATTTGGTTTTTGATAACAAACTCATCCAATTGCTTTTTACCATCAGCAGAAACAAAATCACTTTGAGTCACTGCCTTTACTTCAATTCTTTTTGTCTCCAAACCTGTATTGTCCAAAATCAAGCCGGTAATTATCACAAGTAAGCCAAGTCCTGCAATCATTGCCAAACGATAGAAAGTACTCCTTATTCCTGTAAAAAATGCTTGTTTCTTCTCCGACAATGCCAACATATAAAAACCATCAGCTGCGATATCATGGGTTGCAGATGTAAATGCCATTCCCCATAAAAATAACAAAGTAATCGGATACCACCAAGGCAAATGCAAAGCAAAAGCAACACCTGCCAATGATAATGCTAAAATAATTTGCATCCAAAAAATCCATTTTCTCTTAGTAGAATATATATCGACAAAAGGACTCCACAAAGGCTTCAATACCCATGGCCAATACAGCATCGAAGTCCAAAAGGCCAAAGAAGAATTTGATACTCCTAGTGTTTTGTACATATCACTAGCAACAAACATCACAATAATATAGGGAATACCCTCAGCGAAATACAATGTCGGAATCCAAGACCAAGGTGATCGATTTTTATTCATAATGCATTTTTTTGAATCACAATGTATGAAAAATCCTTGTTTTTTCCAGTCTTGTTATAAAAAAAAATACTATCTCATTTTTGGTCTCCTCCTTTTACTTCCTCTATTCATCATCTTGTAGCCATCTTTACCCATCGCTGCAGCCTGTCTCATAGCGCCTTTATTTGCAAAAACCTTATTAAATTCCTTAAGTTGTCCTTTAAGATTCTTTTCGGTAATATTTAGTTTTTTTGCATCATTATAATATTTCTTAGCAGCAGTCCACTTATTTTTTGATGCATTAATATTTGCCAATTGCAAAAGAACCATAGCTTTTTCATTATCCGACGGAAGCTTAATGGAAAGAGCTTTATTGAAAAACTCTTCTCCTTCTTTATGGTTTTTTTCATTTACAGCAAATGAACCTTTGAGTATATAATAATATGCTCTATTTGTAGGATAAAGCAGTTTTGGACTAAGAGTCAATTTCAATCTCTTATCAGCCTCTTCATATTGCTGCTTTTGTACAAACTCTGAAGCAGAGACTATAGTACCAAGCATAATATAGCTTACAAGCAATACGATACCTGTAATCACAAACCAAATTCCATACCAGATACCGTATGCAGCCCAAAGCCAAATACCCAATCCTAAAAACAAAACAATTAGAGCAAATTTGAGGTAAATATTTATTTTAAACATAGTTCTTAATTTTTATTACCACAAAGTTAAGATATTATTATATAGTGTCCGCATGAAATCATATCAAATTTGAAATTGATTCTTATTGTAATCTTTTGACTTTTTCACAAGTGATTGATACAAGGGCATCAAATCATTGCAAAAAAATCAAAATCTAAGCAATAATTATCTGAATTTCAAAAATTGTCTGTTTTCATGCAGCCACTATATAGTGTCCGCATGAAATCACTTTTTTATTTTCCTTCTAAAATCATCATTCATTACTCTATTTGAATATCGAACACTGATTAACGAATTATGATTTACGATTTTTTAACCAATATTTCAACGTCAAAAAGTTGTCAATCCCGTTATCCAACTGGATTAATATCTTGATATCGGCAAGGAATGATTATATTAACATACATTAATTTAATATTTGATTATCTTATTGTACTTTTTGCCTTTGATTGTATTCACTTCAATAATATATAGCCCTTTTCCCAAATCTTGAATATCGATAACTTTATCCCTGACATTATGTAGGCTTCTAACCGATTTTCCCTGCATAGAGTAGATATTCACATCATTTATTTCATCGACTGACTCACAATCTAAAGTGAAATAATCTTTCATAGGATTTGGAAAAATATCGATTTTCGAATAATCATTCTCCTCGATTCCGGATACTTCAAATTCAGACCAAGAATACACTGTTAATGAGAATTTATCAAATACACCTTCATAATCCTCAGTGTAGTAAGTATAAGTTAGATTATTAAAATTATCGTCATAAGTATAAACATACTTTGAACTAACATCCCATCTCAATGAATCGCTATTCCAATCAAAGTAACTATGCTCTGTTAAATATTCATCGTTAATATACTTATATATTTCTTTTTCTGAATTTACCCAAATTGAGTCCCATTTATAACTGTATTCAGACTTGTATTTTCCCAAAGTATTAAATGAATAAATCAATTTTTCATATAGTCCCCATACACCATCATCATTAAATTCTCTTATAATTACTGAATCTATCAGGTTTGAATCATTATAATAAAACTCACGTTTCTGATACTTATTCCAGCTTTCTGTTTCTTTATCCCAAAGCAACTTTGTGTACCCTCTCGTAATTCCATTTTCAATATAATAAATATATTTACTATAATTTATAACGCTATCAACAGAAAAATCAAATGCCTTGAAAATATACACAGTAACCAATCCTTCCTCATTGTATGCCGTTTTATCTGAAAAATATAAATACCAATTGTTTTCCATGGTATTCCATCGATAATATTGAAATAAAGTATCATTTCCATTCTCATCATAGAAATATAAAGCTTTATATCTTCCATATTTGATTCTCTTTACATAATCTCCTGCTTCATTATAATCAATATACAGAGAAGTATCCGAATATTCTTTGGTTTCCTCATTCCATTTCATTTCCAGATAAGACTTTTTTGTATTATTGAAATAATAAACTGTTGTATCCTTATAGTTGGGCACCCACTCAAACAAATCAAAATCAAACTTATCTTTAATCCCGGAAGTATTGCTTCCATATCCATTTCTAGTCATCACTCGATACAAATCAGTTGGTAACCATTGATCATCACCGACATAATCAAAATTAACGATAGAATCATTTACCCAAATTTTCTCTCCTTGTCGATGTGGCTCCAAAATATCATTTTGAAATATATCGTATTTCTGATTTGGATTGTGTGATTCCCGAAAATTTCTTTCAAAATCATTCTCTTGCGCAAATAAAACAATTGATGATATAACAAACAATAATAAAGTTGAGATTTTTTTCATTTCATTAAGTTTTAGCGTTTTAAAAATAATATCTCCCAGCGCAAACATACAATCTTTTTTTCAAAAAAACGAATTGCAATAAGGTTGAAGTCTAAATTCATCTATATTATGTAAAGATTTATTAAACTAATTGATGACTCACAATCTCTGTCAAAAAGAAATTTACCTCGAATTTCGAGATTCTGTTTAAGTAAAATCAAATAGCTAACTTTACATTGCAGAAGCAAAAGCTTAATAAATACCGTAGATTAATAGCCGTCACAACTCCCTTACCTTGCTAAGGCAAGGGGCAGGGATGGGTTCTTATATCCGAATTTTCAACAACTTAACAATCTAGTTAGATGGAATTAATGTGGTATTAAGAAAATGCTTAAAAAATTTCAAGCCTCAAAAATGGGTGTCCATTTACTCGGTAAAAATTCCCAACGCTTCCCTTTACTATTGCTATTTTGAACTATCACTACGAAAACCCGTAAATAATAAGGGTTAAAAT
>Ga0256831_1000723_pt1 | contig 17388 bp, 14 predicted proteins | sample 132544metaG_FD_189087 | JGI IMG/M metagenome (GOLD analysis project Ga0256831, IMG submission 189087) | Hydrothermal vent microbial communities from Lau Basin, Pacific Ocean - 132-544 | ecosystem: Environmental > Aquatic > Marine > Hydrothermal vents | place: Pacific Ocean: Lau Basin | collected...
AGGTCAAGCCTCTGCCCGCCTCTCTTAAGGAGAGGCTCTTAAACTTGGTAAAAAGGAGTGGAAGAAACGGTCTTACCTGCTATCCCTTTGTTTTATCTTTTGAGGACGATTTCAGGAAGAACAGGAAGTTCCCTAAACCCAGATTAAGGGGGTAGGCTATGCCTAAAGTTATGGTTGAACTGCCAGAGGAAGTTTTTAAAGAGATAATGAAAATGCAGGGTAGCGTCAAGGAAATAGTGGAAGAGATAGTAGTTGAAGCTATAACAGGAAAGAAATACAGGCTCGGCTTGAAAAGGCTTGAAAGGGAAAACAGACAGCTTGAGAAACGCCTAAAGGATAAGGAAAGGGAAATAAGAAAACTTACAGAAGCCATTAAAAGGGAGAGGGAAAAGACGCAGAGGTGCGGAGAATCCAGAGAAGACCTTGTAAAACAACTCCACAGGCTTGAAGAGGAAAACAAGGAACTTCAGGAGCTTCTTTCGGAGACGGTTAACCGCCTTGAATCATTACAGAAGATAGACGACGAAGTTACCGTAAGGGTGAGACAGGGAGTTAAAGAGGCTTTTAGGGAACTGTTAAGGGAATACGAAACGGCGGGCTTTAAACTCCAGAAAACTTTTTTAGAGAAGTGCAGGCAGGTAATTGTTGCTGTCAATAAATACCTTGATTCCGCCGATGAGGTTTACCGTGTAAGGTTATATCCAAAGGACGACAGCGACGTTCTGGTGGCGACCATAGTTAACCTTGAAAATCCTTTCCACAGCCCGCCAGAGAGAGTTTACAAGACTGTAGCCTCTATGATTAGGGGACTTGACGCTGACAAGGAAATAGCAGTTGAAATTACGGACGACGGGAAATATCTGCTCCTAAAGGAGAGGTAATCCCGTATGGGAAGCCTCTTTGCAGTTATAATCTGAATAAAGCCAGCAGGAGGTTGAGAAATGGAGACTGTTATAAAAGACCCAGCGGTAAGAGAGATAGCTTTTACCCTCAAAAAGGCTCTCCAGAGAGTAGCCGAAAGGCACAGGGAGATAGAGCCTTTTACAGAGGAAATCATCTCCGCCTTTGTAGAAGAATGCCAGAAGGAACCAGAGAAGATAAAGGCTCTCTACGGTGGTAAGGACAGAGAAGAACTCCTCAAGCAGTTTGAGGAGATGATGGACAGGAAGTTGGAGAAGCTCAAGGCGGAGATGGAGAAAAAAATGGATAAGAACAAAAAGGAAAGTCTTAACCAGATATTTGACTGGTTTAAGCAAACGGCAAAGGGAATTGATGAATACACAGATGTTCTTGCAGGAGCTATCGGAGAAACCAGAGGCTACGCCAGAGCAGTAGCCGACTACCTTGTTAAGCACAGACAGGTGGAAGTTAAATTAGAAGAGCTAAGGAAAGCGTTAGAAGAGAAGATTGACCCAGAACCAGAGTGGTTGAAAATTGCAAGACAGGAGAACCCCGGGCTGACGATAACCAAGTCAAGGTAGCTGGAGGTAGAAAATGGCTGATGAAAAGAAAGGTGGAGAGATAATTGAGTTTAGACCAGATAAAAAATTGCAAGAGGTTAATGCTAAAGACCAATCCGCCTACTCCCAAGAAACCTCTGGTAGCGGTAGTGGAAGTGGCGGCGGGAAACCCCCCTCTAACGGCTTTGTAGCACGCTACCTTGATATGAACCTGCTTAACCGCATATACAAGTCTTTCCCAATGGATAAGGCAGATGACAAGTATATGAAAGAGCTTACGGAGAACTTCCCTAACGAACAGGGGGCATTTGTAATCTCCAAGAAGCCCTATATGACCCAGAGCTACATTCCGCAGGTAGAGGGATTTCTGGAGTATCCCGTTAAAAATGAGTTCGGGACAGGCTTTTCTGATGAGGGATACAGGCAGAGAAGAAAGGCGTTTGTCTGGTGTTCTTCCCTTTCCCCCTACTCCAGACAGCTACAGTTCTGGCAGGACGCCTACAAGTTCAGCCAGCTAATAGAGAAAGACATAGAGGAAGTAGGAAAGGAAGTTGAGAAAAAGGAAGAGGAGTTTTTCTCTTACTTCGGTTTCCGCCCAGCCGACCTGAATGACGAAAAGAAAAGAAAAGAGATAGAGGAAAAGCACGGAGAGGAAATAATAGAAAGAGCCGAAAGATGGATTGAGGAAAATTTAAAAGAGCTGAGGGAACTTGCGGAGAAAAAAAGAAAAGACTGGCTGGCTTTTGCAAACATAATGGAAGCCAAAGAGGAACTGCAAAAGCAGTTTAATAAAGAAATGAACAAACTCCGAGAAGAGGCTCTGGAAAGCTACGCTCAAGAGTTCAGGAGACTGCTGAGGATTTTTGATTCAGTTCCCAACAGTCCGACAGCCATAGAGGAAAAGGAAAAGGTTATAGACCTGATAGAAAAGCCTCTGGATAGGGCAATAATAGGAGTCGCCGAATACTACGAACGTTCTCCCAGCCAGCACGTTTACGAAATTGACATAGATGAGGACGAAAGCCTCAAAAACCTGCTGAAGAGCCTTGTCGGAGAGAAGAAACTGAAAGACGTTAAAACCCTCTGGAACGACGTTTACAGACCTCTCCTTGAGATTACTCCAGACGAAACGGGAGAGCGGAGACACCTGACCAGAGCCTTTAAACAACACTTAGTAGTGAATGCCGTTCTCCTTGACAGTCTGGAGAGGTCTGGCAACAGGATAATGGAGATATACGACGAAACGGAAAAGAAGCTGAAGAATGAAATTCAGGAAACTGTAAGACAGATAGGAGAAGTAGAGGGAGACGAAAACCTGAAGAACTTTGTCTTAATGGAGAAAATCGGAGAGGACGGCAGACCTTACAGCTCTCTGCTCAATGCCGTTGTAGAAAAAGCTGAAAGGGAGTATAAGGAGCTCATAAAGGACAGAAAGAACTTTTTAGACGATGAAACCAACCGCCGTATGACTCTCTACAAGAACCTTATAGACTTATACGAAGACCTCCAGCGGATAAGAGAGGAAAGAGAACAGTTCCACGACTCCGCCTCAAGGCTGATAGAGAGGGGCGTAATTCTGAACACGGAGCAGTTCGGAATAGAGGGCAACACCTATGAGGCAATAGTGGAGTCTATCAAGAAGAGAACGGCAGTAGGAAAGGCTGTTGAAGCCTACCGCCGTAAGCTGTTGGCAGAGGGAAAGACGGAGATAGACTACAAAGCCATAAAGAAAGAGCTGGAAAGCAGGAAACTGCCCTACCGTGAATATGAGGACACGGTAAATGAGTTAAAGAGGCACGCAAGGGAAGTTTACACGATAGAGGGCAAACTTCGGGATATGAAAGAGTCTCTTATTGATACCGCCGCCAAGAAGTATAACCTTGACCTGTTAGTTGAAAAGTTAGTTAAGGGAAAGATTCCCGTCAGCGTGTTCAGGGATAGAAATACCCTTGCACTCCTTTTGGGAGAAGACCCGACCTCTAACCTTGTTGATTCCCTCTCAAGGGTTGCCGAAGTTGTCAAGGAGAGGAAACTTGATGATATGTTCAAGAGATTACCTCTCAATACTTCCGAATACCTGCAAATGCTCCGAGAGGCAAGGACGATAGAGTATTCAAGAAACCTTTTGAGCAGGTTAAAACCGTTCGGATACAGATGGCACGACAGACTTAAAGAGTGGGCAGAAGACCTTGAGCAGGACGGCAGGACGAGAGAGGCAAAACTACTGCGAGGTGTCGCTCCCGCACTATACGGCTTTTCGGTAGCAGTAGGCGGTTTCAACGCAACCCTTATCAACTGCGTGGAGATGGCACACTTCCCCTCTGACACGGGACTTGACGTTAGAGCCTCTGCAAGGGTAAGGCAATGTATGGAGAAATACTTTGGAGATATAGCCAGAGCCGAACATCAATGGCGTTCGGTTTCCAGCCAGATAGCCTCAACCAACCCTGTAAACATATTCAGGTCTCCGTATCTCCTGTTTGCTTCCTATATGGAGATTTTAAGAGGTATGCAGGGAGCGTTCTGGCGTTCCCACTACAACTACTTCAATCAGGAGCTTGCAAGAGAGGCAAGAGAACTAATCTACTCTGCTCCCGACAACCTTGACGAGAGGATAAAGGAAAGGCTGTATGAAATAACAGGAGTAAGGCTTGACGTCAAGCCTTTAAGCCACCTGACTGCTACTGAGATTGAAGACAGAATAACCGAACCTGCAAAAGAGGGAGAGAAGTTCTTGCGTAGCTGGGATAGACTCCTCAACTTCAGGGAGAACTTGCAGAAGATAAACGGCTTTTTAACCAGCCTTGACAACTACACGGTTGAAGAGGCTAAAGAGGTTCTGAAGAAAGAGATTCTCTCTCTCCTGCCTGAGAATATGGCTAAAGAGCTAAAGAACAAACTTCCAACCTTTGAAAGCACGGCTGATATTAAGTCTTACTTTACCGAAAACGTAACAGAAAACAAGCTCTTTGAGGGATACAGGGACGAAATCCGCCAGATGAGGGGAATTACCTCTTATATCTCCGAAAAATCCGTTAGACTCCGTGAAAAGATAGGAGAGCTGTTTAGCGACAAGCCAGCCGATAAGCTGATAGAAACGATGAGAGAAATAGACAAAGACGTCAGGAAAGCGGTAAAAGAGTTTATGCAGAACAACGAACTGAAAGTGGTTGTCAAGGGAGATAACGATATGGTGTTCGTGGCGACGATTAACGCCAACACGCTCCGCCGACTTGGGGACGATGAAATCCTTGATAGGATAGCCAACGCAAAGAACAAGTCTGAGGCAAGAGCCATTCTCCTGCACCACATAGGGCTTGACGAATCTGTAATCAAGAAAGAACTTGAGAGCGGTCGCCTGCGGAACGGACAGGAGTATAATATTACGTGGAAAAACGTTGCCAACGCTATGGCGGCTAAAAGCGTTCAGCAGTCCGAATACGAAAGAGAAAGAGAGTTTAGGGAATGGCGTCGTTCAAGAGGCTGGTAAATGGTGGCTTTCTGGGATATTAGACGTGTTGCTGGAGAGGTAACAGAAATAGCAGGAATCGGTATAGATGAGAAAAAGCGTATTATCAGAGAGGTTTACTTTTCCGCCGTCTGCCCGCCTGCCGATAGAGTCTTTGAAATAGAAGATGAACTGCGTAAGGTTTACGACCTGAAAGTGCTCTTTGCTTTTAAGGGTAAGAAGAGACAGGCTGGAAATCTGCTCTCCTACGTTTTACAGAACTATTCCGCAAACTACGTTTTAAACGTAGAGGAGTTTCTGGAGTTTCTTAAAAGCAATGAGGAGCAGTTTTTAAAAAAGTTTCCGAAAGACGGCGACCCAGCCGTTAAGGTTCAGAAGCTACCTCTTTCTCTCTGCGACGTTTCTTCCGATGATTACTCTCTGTTCGGTTCTCTTGTCGGCAAGGTGAGGCTATCTACGGAAACTCAGGGCGGGCTGATAGTTTTTAAAGAGCCGAACTACGTAAACGACTCAAGCCTCTTTCAGGCTTTTAGAATGGCTCTCTCCTACGTTAGAAATCCCGAAGAGAGGAAAGAGAATGAAAAAACTTGATTACCTTTCCTGTGAAGACTTGAAAGCACTTGCTTCTCTTCTGATTGAACGGGGCGAGCTGGACGTCAGAACAGACCACGTTAATTACAGGTTGACGTTTAACAGCGACTTTTCCCTTGTAGGAAAAGCAGAGGTCAGGGAGAATGATAACCTTTTACAGATAACTCCTAACGGAACTTCCGAGGTTGTTTTTAAGCTGGCTGACTTTATTACGCAGGTGGAGAAACAGCACAAAGACGTTGCTGGTGAACTCTGCATTGGAGATGAACGGTATATTTTTACCTCTGCTGAAGAGCTCACTCTTATTCTCCGTGTGTTAGACGAGTTGAAGAAGAGGGTAAAAGACTGCCAAACCCATACGGTTCTGGATAGATTTGAGGATTTCCTTGTCGGTTTTATCTCTTTGCTGGAAAAAAACAATGTTCACGAAGAGGCTGACGATATTTCCATCATAAGAGCCGTGAGAAGAAAGGAAAGGGAAAAAGCAGAGATAGAGGAGCAGAAAACCCTTACAGAAATGGTCAAGAAATTAGACCAGAAAGTTCAGGAAAAGGCAACGCCTATAAGACTTGTTCTCTTTTCCCTGCTGGCTTTCTTTATCGGGGTTATTTTTACAGCTACCATTATTGAATACAGGATAAAGAAAGAGGAGTCAAAGGTAGTCTTAGAACCGATAAAGCCTATACAAAAGAGGGAATCAAATGTTCACGGTTCTCCCAAGAAGCCTCTGGAATCTACGAAAGCTCAATCTGGGAACGGCGAACTCCCTTAAACTTGAGCTGAACGGCTGGGTAGTGGGAGATGGTTATTTTGCTGTTAAAGGTCTTTTAAACTACTACCGCTTTCCCGTTTACTATACAAAGAAAGAGAACAGAAAACTGTTACGGCAGGCACTTGACTACCTGCCTGATTTTATTCACAACGTTAAAGGAGAAATCGTTTCCTGTTTTGAAAGGGCTTACGTCATAGCCGATAGCAACGACCTTGAAGTTTTCAGGTATGCCAAAGAATTCAATCAACTTAAACCTATGGAAGAGCTGAAAGAAACTGCATTGTTCTTTCTGGAATCGTCGGGCTGGAAAGGTGGAGAATTGAGGTTTTCCTTTGAGTTTATGGGAACGAGTTTTCCCAGATTCATAGCAAGGGAGATTCCCTCTTTCTTTGAGGATTCTTTCATAAGGGGTAAGCGATTCTTTGAACAGCGGGTTAGCGGAGTGATATGCGGTAGCAGGATTGTTCCTTATTCGGAGTTAATCAAATGCCGTTCTTCCCTGCTTATGCCGTTTAGAATGTATATCAGGTATGAAAAAGACAGGGACGGGATAACCGACAGCGAGGTGCAGGTTGAATACTGTATATCCCGTCTCCCGTCTATTCTAACTGATTAATGCAGTCCTGTTCGTCTTTGCAAACTGTCTGGTAAACAACACTTGCGGAAGCGTTTATTCCGCCTGCCTGCTCTACTATTATGTTGTAGAAGTTTTCTTCGTCGGCAACTATCTGCTTGCCTGTTGAATCTACAATGTTGCAGAACGTAGAATCCCTTGCCTGTAGCTCTTCTGCAAAGACATTGCCTATAACAGTAGAACCTGTAAGGAAACTTCCAAATTTCCTTACAAGGAATGTTCCTACTGTTCCGCTGTTTCTATCCACGTAAAGATTGTTCGTATCCCAGAGGCAGTAATTTGGTTGGGTGCAGTCATTAAAGGCGTTGCGGAGAAAATAGAGATAGTCAAATTTGGGGTGGAACAGAGCTGTCGGATATATGGTTATTTTATTCATAAAACCATACTTGTTTTCAAATGAAGCCCTTTCACTATTCCAATGAATTTCAGAATTATATGCGTAGAAAGAATAGGCATTAATACCGCTTTCTCCCTCAACTGTCAAAATGCTGTTATCGTGGTAAAGGCTGTGTGCATTTACTATGGAATCTTCCAAGATTATTCTTGTATTTGAGGTGTAAAGGTATCCTATGTAAACTCTTGCGTTTTTGAAAGTAATGTTGCAGTTAAATGCGTCAATATACCTAAAAAAGCGTATTCCCGTTATGGTTAAGTTCTGATTAGAGCAGTATAAATAAACTCCACCAGCAGAACTTACTGTTTTGATTGTGTTATCAGGTAAGTTTTTCCTGAACTTCGGAAAAACAAAATTGCCGTTTTCCACTATTTCATCGGCAGATGAAGTGTCGTCCAGATAAACCTTACCGTTGGCGTAGGCAACTTTCAGGTAAGCACCGTTTTTCAAGTAAAGGTCTCCTGTTGTATAAACCTTATCAATCTCCTTATACCCGCTGACTTCTGTTGAGAAGTTGGTCGCAAATATGACGTCTTTAGGGTTATCTCCATTTGAGTAGCTTGGAACAACTATCTCTGGAGACCAGTAGAAGTTGTCATCAAGGTAAACTATGAAGTTCGGCTTGGTTATTCCCTTTAATCTTCTTCCGTCCCAGAACCAAGAACAGGCTTTACCGCCGTAAACAGTTGACTTCGGGGCATAGACGAGAGGAATTTCAGGAAGTCCGCCAGCACTTTTCTGGAACTTTGCTCCGAAATACTTGGTTATTTTGGGAGTCTGTGCCTTGATTATCACGAGAGCCGTATTGCTGTCTGGAAACTTTACCTTGACCGTCAGCTTTCCTTTCTGACCTATCGGGTAATCTTCTATCGTCTGCTCAAGAGAGGGAGAGTAAAGAGGAAAGAACCCGTATTGGTCTGTATCCGAACAGTTTTTATCGGCATTCTGGCAGTCTCCCCAGTTGGCGTCGTCAACAAGAGCCTCTCTTGCTATGTTAAGCCCGGCTTTTACTAAAGCCGTATCTGTCAGGGAATCTCCGTAATATCCGCTAACTTTTGCCGTGTTAAGAGTTATGTTCATTCCAGCAACGACTATTCCTACAACAAACATAAAAATTCCTACCAGCCCTATGAACCACATAATTCCTCCTTAAAGCGGTTTCTGGTAGAACTCCATAGAGGTTTTCCCGTCTCCGATTGTGTATTTAACTCCGCTTCCGTCCTGTTCAACCTTGAAGTAAGCCAGCCCTACTTTATAGCTTGTGCCTGCCTTTTCTCCTTGAGGGCAGTTAACGGTCTTTGTGAGAGTCTTTGTATCGGAATCGTAGGAAAACTCAACCGTGCAACCGTTGTAGAGTTCAAGCACGACGTCTTCGTCTGAAACAACGTCTATGTTCTTTACGTTTGGAGAGTAGCCAACTATGTCTGACATAATGAATCTTAAATCTCTAACCTTTTCTTGCTGGATAGAGGAGTTCCAGAAAGCCCATACGGTATGAAACACAACGGGAATAGAGGCAAAGACAATTAGTCCTATTATGATAGCCGCCAGTATCTCAAACAGCGTAAAGCCCTTTCTACTTGAGCGAAACATAGCTCTCCTCTACGATGTTGTTTTGCTTTGCGTCCGAAAGCCGAACGGTAATCTTTACAAGGTTGTTTACCTGCTGGCAGGTTTCTTCCACGGAAGTATCCACTCCGTCTATCTTTACGGTATCGGTATCGGAATAGCTGGGATTAGACTTGCAGGTGTCTTCAAGTCTGTTTAACTCCGATAAAGCGTAAGTTCTCATATTGAGAACGTGCTCGCTGTCAATGGAGTAAAAGAAAGACCTGCCAGCCGCTACCAGAATAATCCCTATAAGCATTAAGAGTCCTACTGCCATTAATACGTCAAGTAAAGCCATACCCTTTCTCATTTTCACGTTCCCAACTTTGGTTCTGTTTCTGTATAATGTATTCTACTAATCCTTTTCCGTGTGGGAGGAACAATGAGGAGAGTTCTTTCGGTTTCTCTTCTATCTTTACTTGCCGTTTCCTGTGCGTCAACAAAACCGCCGAAAATTGCAGAACCCAAAATCCCTGCTCCTACCGTAAATTCTACTGCCGATAAGGACAACGGTATTGAGGTCGTCAAGGCGAAACTCTTGGTCAAGAAAGACTCCCTGAACCACAACGTAGTAGAAAACTACATTACGGTCAGCTACCTTGCTGGAACGACTTTAGACCAGATATGCAGGGACTTGAGCGTAAAGATTCCCTACTCTGTCGTAGCCGAAGACCAGATTAAATATCTCTCCCTCAAAGCTCCCGTCTTTGGCAGGTATTCCCTGAAAGAACTGCTTAACAGAATATCTGCACAGCTTGGAGTTTACTGGACTAACGATAACGGCGTTATAAAGTTTGTTCAGGAAAAGGTCGTCGTTTATACTTTCCCTGTTCTTTCATCGGGAGTTATTTCCTCTCTATACAGCGTTGACGACAAGGACAACTTTGACGTTAAAGACCAATTTTTCCAAGAGCTGGAAAAGGCAGTTAAGAACGTCTTATCCTTTGAAAACAGAAACGGAAAGATAAAGACGGTTGTTCTGTATAACTCCCAACAGGAAAAGGTTAACGCCATACAGAAAGTCAACGAAAAAGACAGAGGAGAGGAACGGCAGGCGAACTATTCCAGAACTCTCCAGAGGGAAAAACACAACGATACTTCGGTAAACGAAAAAGAAGAGGACAAGTCAACAAAGATTAACGGCAACGGCATTTCCCTGAAGAGAGGAAAAGAAAACGGAAAGAAACAGACTCAGCCGATAGTAATAGAGGGAGATAAGACAAATAAGGTAGAGCAGAAAAAGAAAGCCGAAAACAAAGTTGAAACGCTAAAGGCGGATACCGACCACCGTTTAACCAAGAACAATTCCTCAATTCAGAGAAAGAAAGCAGAGAGGAATTCACGGAAAATAGAGGAAACCAGCGTCGGCAAAGATACCGTTAAGAGAACAGAAAGCATTGAGATAAACAGGGTTCTCAACAATCAAAAAAAGGTAGCGGTTATACCAAGTGCTGGAGAGCTTGTTGTAAGAGTCAGCAGAGATGAAGAGCCGATGATAGACAGCATTGTAAAGTCTATGGTTAAGAACACCTTTGACAACCTTGTTTTCTTCAAGGTTTACCTTGTGGAACTTGATAAGGTGAACAAAAAAGACCTTGAGCTCTCACTCAAGTTCTTCAAGAGGGCTTACAGGCACGAGACAACTGTTGACCTATCTGGACAGAGTGCGTCTATATCCTTTACTTCCCTTGCGACCAATTACTTGCAGGGATTAGCACACGGAATCAACCTTGATTCCTTTATCAACTATATAACGACCGTTGGGAAAGGTAAGGTTATAAATACCTCAACCTTACTTTCTCTACCCAGAACGTTAAGCAGGATTAAGAGTGGAGTTGAGTATCCCTACTTTGAACCCGAAACCGTTAGTGTCGGCGGGACTAACCCGACTCTTACCTATCAGGTTAAATACGTTGTTGATGGTGTAGAGGTAAGGCTTCTGCCTACTGTAATCGGAGATAACATTTTTGTTCAGTTTACTGCCGTTCTCAATCAGTTCTTGGGCTACCAAGACGTTCAGGCGGGAAATATGGGAACTTACAAGTTGCCCATACAGTCTCCGAAAGTTATTACCTCAACCGTTAGGTGCAGACCCAACGACATAATCTTCGTCGGCGGGCTTAAGAAGTATCTCTCAAAGAACTACTCATCTGCCAACCTCGGTATAGCAAGAAGCGACCAGAACGACAGAGAGGAAAGGGAACTCTTCATCATCGTTCAGCCCAAATTGATTAAGTTTGAATAGGAGTAGAGCCGTCGGGTTGACTAAAGGTTAAACGAAAGTTTATCTTTATAGTGCTACTACAAAACCATTTGAGGAGGTAAACCGTGCGAAGAGCCTTGAGAAAAAGGCTGGAAAGCCTCAGACAGAGGCGAAAGAGTGCCTTCACGCTCTTTGAGATTCTGGTTGTCTTGATTATCCTCGGTATCCTTGCCTACATCGGAATCTCAAAAGTAATGGGTTCAGGTGAGGGCGCTCAACTCGCCTCTATGAGGTCAGACGCCCGCAACGCCATTAGTGCGGAAGAGGCTTACTATGCCGCTAACAGGCAGTTTGCTCAGGCTACCGCTGACGCTTCCAACTCTAACACGGCGGTAAGCACAACTCTGCCCAACTCAAGCATTACAGTAGTCGCCTCTCCGCACAACAAGGTAGAGGTAACAACAAAAACCTGTTCCGACGGAACAGACGGCTACACGGTAACCGTTACTTCTACCAAGACGAACAAGGAGATTACTTACGACTCCTGCACAGACGCAGGAATTCAGGAGTCAACGGCTAACAACTCCTAATCTTCTCCATCTCTATCCCTCAAAAAGCGGGCTTTGTCCCGCCTTTTTTATTGTATAATCCTCTTTGAATCTCCAGAATCCAGAAACAGGAGCGGATATGACTTCTGTTCAGGAGAAGTTTTCAACAGCAGTTTCCCGCCTGTTAGAAATGAAAGGTTCAGACATTCACATACCTTGCGACCAGCAGGTTTCAATAAGAGTTCACGGCAGACTTTCAAAAATTCCTATGACTTTTACTCCAGAGGAGACCAAAGACCTGTATGCCTACCTTAAGCAGAACTACCTTACGGGAGACCAGCAGAGGTTTGCAGATGAAAGGTTTTCCTCACTTGGGCACGTGGGATTCTCTATTGAATATAAACTGCCAGACGGAAAAATTCAGAGGTTCAGGGTAAACGTTTCAAGGCAGGGAGAGGGATACTACACGGTATTAAGAGAAATCAGGGATAATCCACCGCCTCTTACCTCACTTGGGTTTACGGAAAGAGCCTTAACGGGACTTCGCTACGTTGAAACAAGACCAGCAGGGCTGTTTTTAGTGGTAGGTAGCACGGGTTCTGGTAAATCCACCACCCTTGCGTCAATGATTGATGAGATTAACAGCAAAAAGGCAGTAAACATTATCACCCTTGAAGACCCGATAGAATACCGCCATAAACCCAAACAGGCTCAAGTCATTCAGAGGGAGCTGGGACGGGACTTCCCACGGTTTTCAGAGGGACTCCATTCGGCGTTAAGGGAAGACCCAGACGTTATACTTGTGGGCGAAATCAGAGACCCAAGCTCTTTTGAGCTGTGTTTAAAGGCGGCGGAAACAGGACACTTGGTATTTGCCACACTCCACACGAACGACGCCATAACAACAATAGACAGGCTGATTTCAATGGCAGGAGAGGGAGCAGAAGCCTACATACGGAACAGGCTCTCTCAGGTATTGCTGGGTGTTCTCGCCCAGAGGCTTGCTCCCAGAAAGGACGGAGAGGGTAGAATTCTTGTCTATGAGCTTTTCATAGCCAACACTTCCGCCCTTAACCTGATAAAAGAGGGAAAAGAAGAGCAGATAAGAGCGTTGCTTGACAACCTCTCTTTCTCAAACGGACAGAGTTTATCTGAGAGCTTTAACAAGAACATTATCAGGCTACTTAAACAGGGTCTTATCTCTCCCGATGTCGCAAAGGTAATTACAAACGACCTGACAGACCTTGTAGAGAGGGCAAAGAGCGACCGAGACATAGACCCAAAGATAATCAGAGAGCTTGAATCGGCAGGAAACTTCCTTGCCATTACCGAAACCGTGCCTGCTAATTCGGACTTCATCGTTGAGGAAGAGGAAATTTAATTAAGGAGTTAACCTTGAACGCCAAAGTTTTCCAATATGTAGGCGTTTTAAAGAACGGAGAAAAGATAAAAGGAATCATCGTTGCTCCCTCTAAAGAAGAAGCCCAGAAGTTATTGGAAAGAAAAGGAATTTACGTTCTCAAACTTAAACCAAAGCGAATGTTTCTCTATAAACTTCTTCCCGTTCCTAAAAGTCAGTTTGTTCTGTTCTTTGACTCCCTTGGAAAGCTGATTAAAAGCGGTGTAAGTATTCCCGAAGCGATTGACTTTCTGATTAGGAATCAGTTTAATCCCAAGTTTACCGTGTTCCTCTACACTCTCAAGACCTATCTTGATGAGGGATTATCTTTCCCTGCGGCTTTGAAAAAGACGGGATTTCTTCCAGACAACGTTGTTGAAATTATCAAGGTCGGAGTAGAGTCTGGACGGCTGGTTAACGTTCTCTTTGCCCTAAAGGATTATTACAAGCTGATAGATAAAGTGAACAAGGCAATAATCAAGGCTTCCATATATCCTATTGGACTGCTCCTAATGTCTATAGGAATTGTCTTTGCCGCTCCTAAACTACTTGACAAGTTGCAGGTTCTATACAGCCAGATTCCGAAAGCACAGTTTCCCAAAGTTTCTCTCATCATAATCGGAACTTTTCAGTTGCTTGCAAAACTACTGCCGTTTATTCTCATTTTCGGCGGGCTTCTCTTTACCGTTGGCGTTCGGTTTTACAGAACTAACAAGGAGTTCAGGCGGGTTGTTGACTCCCTGCTTTTAAAGATTCCCGTTGTCTCCCGTGTAATTATCGTTTCTTCTCTGTTTAAGAGTATGCTCTCTCTCTACATTCTCTACCTTGCGGGAATCAACTTAGGCAGGGGAATGAAAATGATAGTAGAGGCTCAACCCAACCTGATTTTAAGGGAAAGCTGGGAGTCTGTTTACAACGAAATCGTTAAAGGCTCTCCGCTTTCAAAGGCAATAACTCTTAACAAGTTTATCCCGCAGGAAGACAAGTTCCTCATTCAGGTCGGAGACAGGACTGGACGCCTTGAAGAACAGCTCAAAGCCATAGTTGAAATAGAGCAGAACAGATTTCAAGCATTAATGGAAGAAATCAACTCTGTCATATCTCCCTTGATGACGGGAATAGTGGCTCTCATAGTCGGTCTCATTGCAATAGCCGTTTACCTGCCGATACTGAGCATTCCACAGCTCTTTAAGAACATTTAGAGGGGTAGGCGATGTTATACGAAGTTCCGCCCATTTCAAAGGCAAAGAAAGAAGTCTTTATGCTTTTGAAGAATGAACTTAACGCAAGGAGAGTCTGGATTTACCCTATCACGGATACCCTTGTTCTGGCTTTCCCTGAACCGCCAAAACCAGAACAGCTTGCTTTCGGCAAGCTGGTAAAGAAAAAGCTGGACTCAAACTTTCTGGCTTTAACCCTCTGCGACGACTCCATCTGTTCAGTCGTGAAAAGGGGCGATAAGATAGAGAAGTTTGTTGTTCCCTTTAACAGGGACGCTCTCCTCTCCATTCTGAACGCTGGAAAAGGACTTGACGTTTTGGTGGTTGCTGGAGAAGAGAATCGGAAGCTCATAGAGCTTTTGAAAGAAGCAGTTGCCTATATCTCTCCAACTCCAAAGGTCAAACAGGCGAAAGTCAACGTAGATGAAGAAGACCTGAAAGAGGTTCTAACGGAGAAAGAACTAAAAGAAATTCTCAAGGAGTATTGGGAAAAAACAAAGAACAGTAGAGCTTTTAAGTTTGGAATAATCGGGGCTACCGCTGGTATTTTCCTGCTGGCTGGCTATGAGGGATTCCAATACTACCTGAAATACAGAAAAGAGCACGCCCAGAGAACGCAAATAAGACCTCAAGAACCGCCCGTGGCTTATTTCTACTACGGACTTTCGGCATACGAACTGCTAAAAGAGGCTGAAAGAGACCCTGACTCTAAACTTCTGGCATTTAGCTACGACGCAGACTCCCACAGGTTGAGCTACGTTGTAGAGGGTAAACCCAAAACTCTGAAAGATTTTCCAGCCTTTAGGATTTCACCCTACCGTGTTTTTGACGATACAATAGACAGACAGATGGCAGGGAGTTTGAAGTTCAGCATAGAGGTTCGGAAGATTATCAGGATAAAGACGTTTACTCCTAAAGACGTCTTTAACTTCTACGACGGACAGGGAAGTCTGGATAGTTTCTTTTTCTACGTTCCCGATGTAAGCCTGCTTGACAGAGTCTTTACATTAAAGGGATACACCATAACAGGTATAAAGGAGAACGGGAGATGGTTAATAACTCTCCAGAAAGCAGGAGCAAGCTCACGGCAGGCGAGCAGAAAGAAAAACTCACTCAACCGATACAGGAGACAGCCTCCCTCTCAAGAAAAGTTCAGGAAGATATAACTCCCGACCTCATTGACCTGAAAAAGAGCTGGGAATACAGGAATAAGCCTGTTATCGTTCTGCTGGACAACAGGCTTGTCTGCAAAGAGTCGGACAGGTGGAGCAACCCAGAAATATACGAAATTCAGAAAAAAGTAGAGGCAGACAGTATTGTCTTTATTCCTGATGAGAAGTTTGAAAGCCTCAAGGAATACCTGTTAAAGGCAGAAGTAGAAGAAGATGAAGAAGATGCTCTGCTGGAAGAAGAAAACCCAGAGGAAATAGACGATACGAAAGTAGCAAGGGAACTTCAGTTCATTCTTATTCAGGCGAAGAAGAAAGAAGCCTCTGACGTTCACATAATCCCAGAAGAGAAGCGGGTAAGAGTAGAGTTCAGGGTAAACGGTGAGCTTGAGCTGTTTAAGAGGTATTCAAAGGGATTTGCCAGCAGGCTGATTAACAAAATCAAGATACTTGCAAACATTGATATGACCAAACACCATATTCCTCAAGACGGCAAGATGAAGATTAAAGTAGGCGGGGATGAATTAGAAATCAGGGTTTCTATTGTTCCTACCGTTTTCGGAGAAGACGCCGTCTTGAGGGTTCAGAAAACCCAAGCTCTGCTCCGTATGAACTTGAAAGAAATAGGCTTTGAGGAAGAGGACTACGAACTGTATAGGAGTAAGTTCCTCTTTCCCTACGGAATGATTTTAGACGTTGGCGGAACGGGAGAGGGAAAGACTACAACCCTTTACCTTACGTTGAAAGAGATATTTGAACTGTATGGACACAGGAAGAGAATTCTCACGGTTGAAGACCCTGTTGAGCTTAAATTCCCGCAGGCGGTTCAGGTTGAAGTTGACGAAAAGGCTGGCAGAACGTTTCCTATGGTTTTACGTGCGTTTTTGCGTCAAGACCCAGACATTATGCTGGTAGGAGAGATAAGGGACGAAGAAACCGCCCAGATAGCCGTAAGGGCGGCACTAACGGGACACTTGGTTCTCTCTACCCTGCACGCCACGGATTCCTTTAACGCAATAGTAAGGCTTGAGGACTTGGGAGTTTCAAGGTTTCTCATTTCCTCTACCGTGAATGTTCTCCTCTCCCAGAGGCTTGTAAGGGTTCTCTGCCCGAAGTGTAAGAAAAAGATAAAGCTCTCTCCGTCTATTGTTTCCAAATACAGCCTTGACTTTAACGAGGCTTATGAAAAAGGAGAGGGCTGTGAATACTGCAACTACACGGGAATAGTAGGAAGAACGGCAGTTATTGAAGTTCTCCCGATAGACGGACGCCTGAAAGAGCTGATAGCCACTCAAGCCTCTGAAGTTGAGATGAAAAAAGCGATGAGAGGCAGGTTCAGAAACCTCTGGGACAACGCTATTCTCAAGGTTAAAAGAGGGATAACCTCTCTTTCCGAAGTGGAGTCAAAAATCAAGCCAGACCCGATACTCAACCTGAAGAGAGGTAGAGGAGAGGTTGACCTTGGTATTGTTCTCTATCCGCACAAGAAGATTATCGTAGCAGTTAAAGGCAAAGAGGGATACCTATACGACGTCAGCCATAGCGGACTTTCCATCTACTTCAAAGAGCCGTTTTTCCTTGAGCAGGACGTTCCCATAGCAGGAGTTGAAGTTATTGAAAGGTCGGAGAGCGGAGAAATTATCAGGAAGAAAGAGATTACCTTTACTCCGAAGAGCTATAAGAAATTTGCGGGCGGTGGATTCCTTGTAGGCGGGTTCTACGAGGGAGACCTCAAAGAATACCTTGAGATGTGAGGAGTAGAATATGGGAAGAAAGAAAAAGAGAAACGAAAAAGAGCTGCTGGTTTTCTACGAGGAAGTGCCTATCCCGGGCAAGGCAGAGCTTTTAGAAAAGGGAAAGGTTTACGGCTGGAAAGTGGAGAAAAAGCTCATTCTTCCCATCAACTACAGCCGTAAGATAT
>Ga0256831_1000724_pt1 | contig 17388 bp, 23 predicted proteins | sample 132544metaG_FD_189087 | JGI IMG/M metagenome (GOLD analysis project Ga0256831, IMG submission 189087) | Hydrothermal vent microbial communities from Lau Basin, Pacific Ocean - 132-544 | ecosystem: Environmental > Aquatic > Marine > Hydrothermal vents | place: Pacific Ocean: Lau Basin | collected...
TTGCTCAAGAAAAACATTACACAGTGTAACAAACTAACAAAGAGTAACTAAAAACATCCAAAATCCTATTAGTGGGTTATTTTATAATTAAAAGGATATTATACTGTTAATTTTAATTTAAATGTTTCTTAACTTGATATTAATCTAATCAACCCGAATAATTGGTTTTTAAGAGAGGTTTGATAGTCAGATATTTACTCATAATTCATGACCAAAAAATTTATATAGTATTCCATAATACTTACTAATGGGGTGGTAGTATGAGAAAGATATATGTTGTAGTGTCAATGTTCATAATCTTCCTCCTTGTGGGGAATCTTACTGCTCCTCCTCAGGTTACTGCTGATGTTCAGATTGACAATCCAGCCCTTAGTGCATTCTACCACATTGGCAAGTTCATGGTTGTTCCTTTTCAAAACATTAAGTACAGATTGGTTGGTGGGGAGGATTACACTCTTGATTATGATTATTACTTGAATCAGGACAAGCTTCAATCAAAGCCAAAAGCACAGCCAGTCATCAGCTTCACTTATCCTGACACTAACCTCACACCCAGGTTTAAAGGTCTCCCAGAGAAGTACTTCAAGGACAGGACTTACCACATTGTTGAATACAAGGGACAAGTCTACAATGTTAGCTGGAAGAGGAATATTTATCCAATAAGTGGTGTGAACTACATTGACTCCATCCAGAAGGACTTCAATAACCAGCTTACAAAAGACTTTGCAATGATTATGATTAAGCTTACTGAAGGGGAGTATCCTGAGAAACTCATTGATAAGTATCCTTTCCTTAAGGAGAGGATTCCCAGGGACAAGTTTGGCTTTGGGAAGCCTTACTCAAGCCCTAAATTCTATGGTCTGCCTCTTAATGACAGGATTATGAGGGCCTGGATTTACACTAATATCATGTCATATTATGAAATGAATCACATGTACACTAATAGGGGTGGTGTGATGAGTCAGACTATAAGATATGGTGGTGATTGTGGGAACTGGGCACTTGTGGTTGATGCTGTAATGTACTACTACAACAAAATGCATAACATTAATGCAATGTATTTTGAGATGGGTGTGAATGGTGAGCATGCAACTGCTGTCATCTACTACCCCAGCACTGGCAGGTGGGAGGTTTATGATTGGTTTGGTCATGGTCAAACTTACTGGCTCAAAATGGGGACTGTTCCAGCCTCTGTTGGCAAAAAACTTGGTTGCTCATGGAGCTTCTACTCAGCATACAAATGTGTGATGAAGAAGTCAAACATTAAGCAGGGTTATGTTGATGTTTACTTGAATGTTGGTCAGGTGGAGTTCCCATCATTCAATGCCCTTGTCAGTACTTACAATTATTATGGTGGTGAAGCTCATGGAAGAGTGATAAGGGCATTTGTAGTAACTGTCCCAACTCCTGATATGAGGAGGTTTTTGAAGTATGAGGATAATAATATTACTGGTTATGTTCAACTTGGGCCTGATGAGCAGAAGCCTGTGGTGAATGTTTTCATTAAGGGGCATGTGGATACTGTGAGGTGGCTTGGGGAGGTTGGGATTCATCTTGATGAGGGGACTGTGAAGGACATTAATAGTGCTGAAAGTAAGGAGGAAAAGCTTGAGAAGGTTAATAGTGTGCTGGACAGGGTTGGTAGTGTGTTTGATAAAATCCTCAAGCCTATTGGTGATTCACTTGTCAGGGGTGTCAGTAGGGTTGCTGGGTGAGTTTTTGCTTTTTATATAGTTTTTGAGTGTGAAGTATGTTGTTCCAAGGATGTATGTTAGTATTATTGTCCAGATTGTTATTTTGTCTGTGAGTGTTGGTGTGTTTGGTATGTAATAGTATTTGTATGTTAGTCCTGTCAGGATTGTTGTGGTTATGTTTGTTATTGGTATTTTTTTGTTTGTTGTTTGGAATCCTGCTAAGAGGAGTGTTATGGTCAGTATGTTCAGGTACAGTAAGTTGTATAGCAAATCTTGTGTGTTGTGTTGTTTTATTGCTTGGAGTGTTTTCATTGTTGGGGGTGTGATTATCATTATTACACTGTAGAAGAGGAGTATGAGGATTGTGGTTTCTATCCAGTATCTGGTTTTTTTATTCATGGGGTTCCCTTTTAGTTTAAGGGTGTTTTTGGTTATAAGTTTAAAGTTGGTTTTTAACTTGGTCTATTATGTTTTCTATGTGTTTTTTCATGAGTCTTTTTTCTTCTGGGGTGGTGTTCTCTATGCTGAGTTTTATCAGTTTTTTTACAAGTCTTTTGACTTCTTCTTCTATTGCCTCATAATATGAGGCTGATATTTGCATGTTTCTTCCATGTTTTCTTAATTCTTCTTTTATCATCTGTTCTATGGGGTTTTTCTTTATTATTTCTGTTTTCATTTTCAATCCCATTTAGTTATATTGTTTTTGTGTCTTAGCAATTCATTTTTGTTTAAGTTTTTAAAGTGTTCTACTCAATTTATTTATGGGTGTGGGTGATGATTGTTAGTGTCTCATTTGGGTCTGTTAAATCTCTGCCTTCAATGATTATTGTTAATGATTTGTCTGATTCTGGTGGGTTTGATGTTATTAAGAGGGTTGGTGAGTTTGGTTTTGTTAAGCTTGTTGATGAGAGGGTTATCTACTTTAATGGGGATGCAAGGTTTGATGTGCTGTTTTTTATTATTTTGAGTAATTCTGAAGTCAGTGTTGATGAGGTCAGGGAGTTTGTTGGGTTGTTGAGAGAGTCTGGTAAGGTGAGGGTGAATTGTCCTCCTGATTTTGATGTTGATGAGTTAAAGTTGAGGTTTGAGAGTTTGAAGCTGTATTCTGAGGGTCTTGTTAATTTGAGTGCTGGGGAGCCTGATGTTTTGAGTGTTGTTGAGGGTAGGGTCATTGTGAATAATCTCCTGCTTATGAGTGAGTTTGGTTGTGCTGATGGTCTGGATGATATTGTTTCTGAGTTCAACAGGCTTTTGAGGAAGGGGAGTTTTGAGTTTTTGACTGTGTGATTTTTTCTATGGTTTAAGTTATTTTGTTTGTTTACTTTAATGGATTGGTTATGATTGGGGTGAGTGCTGTTTCAATTAGGTCTCTTGCAGAGGCTCTTGGGTGGAATTTGAAGACTATTGATAGGTGGTTAGTACATTCTGTTGTTCTTGTTGGCCAGTTGTTTGGGGAGTTTTTGGATGCTGTGGAGTGGTCTGTTATTGATGGTCATCCTTATTCTTATGAGGTTGGTGAGGCTTTGAATTACATTGATTCAGTTCTTCTTCCTGGTAGTGTTTCTTTTAACCCAGAGTTTGTGAAGTTTGTTAAGGGGTTGAGTGCTGGGGAGATTGCTGAACTTGGAGATTTTATTTTCAAGTGTGTGTATTCTGGTGATGTTGTGGATTGTGAGAGGGAGTTTCCAGAAGGGTTGTACAAGTTTAAGGATTTTGTTATTCAAAGGGTTGAAAAAATGAGGATGGGGTTGGATGATTATTTTGTGTGAGTCATCTGATTTTGTTTTCTTCTATGATGTTGCCTTTTTCAAGTTTGTACTCTTTGACTTCTCCATACAGTATTGAGTACCCTGCTACTCCTGTTGCCTTGTATTTTTGAAGGTGTTTGAGGAATTCTTTGAACCTGTTTTTGAATTCTTCATTTGACAGGTAACCAAATTCTCCTGTGTAGTTCAGTTTGTTTCCTTCTACTTCTTTGAATATTGGGTCTGTTTTGTGGGTTGGCACTTCTTTTTCAAAAACTACATCTGCATATATTACTTTGGACTCCATAATCAATCACCTGTCATCATTGTGTTGTTTGTGTTATTCATATTTAAGTTTTTTGGTTTTAACCTTTAAACTGGTTTTTATTTTTACTGTATTGGTGATGTGTATGGATTTCCCAATGTTTATGGAGAAGTATGGGTTTAAGTTGTTGTGGTATTCTTTGCTGTTTTTTGTTTTTGTGGTGATTCCTGGTGGTATCTTGTATAGTATGCATTTTTTGGGTCATTTTACATATGGTGAGGCTGGGTTTTTTGTTGGGTTATTGATTATTGTTTCATTGGTTGCTATTTTTGTTGGTAAGTTTATGGGTAATGTGTTTGATGGCCTATTCACTGGCCTGTATAATGGGAGGTCAAGGCACTCTGATAAGAATGAAGAGAAGAAATTATAGTTTTACAACTACTGCATAGTCTTCTTTAATTTTTTCAGTTATTGCTGTTATTTGTAGTATGTTGTACTGTTTATAACCAACTATCATATCCCCACTGTTCACTGTTATTTTTATTTTGAATTTTTTACTTGTTGGTTTTATTGTTATTGCTTTATATCCATACTTGTTTAGTGAGATGTCTGTTATTGTTGCATTTTCTGGTTTTGTGTAATTCAAGTACATATTAATGCCTGTTGTCTGGATGGTGATTGTGGTGTTGGTTGTTGTGTTGAATTCTAATGTAACTGTTACACTGTAAAAACTGTTTATTTTGAATGATTCTACTTGTGCTTGTGTTATGTTTTGGGTGTGTAGTGGTTGGACTTCTATAATTGTGCTTGGTGATTTGTCTGGTTCTGTGTTTGATGTTATCAAAAATATTAAAATAAGTGATACAAGTATAAATGATAGCACTGTTATTAAGAATTTACCACCATTCATACTCTTCACCACTGGGATTTAGGTTTATTCTTTAAAAATGTTACTGACAATATTATTGTGGTGAAGTTTGTGAGGGTTAATTTTATTAAATCCACTGTTAGATACTGGCTTAGGAATAGTAAGTACACTGGGTATCCTGCTCTGAATGACTCTATTGTTCTGGTTCAGTTTGATAAACCCAAGAGGACTGGTAAGCTGTATGGTATTGATGTGTATAATCATCTTTTTGTTAAAGTTAAGGGGAACTGGTTTACCCCTGTTATTTACCCTGCTGTCAAGAACCTTATTGTTGATGAAGACAATTATTTAAAACCAATAACAAGGATTGAAAAGATAAAGAAGTATTATTCTGAGAGGTTTTATGAGAATATTTCTGATGTGTATGTTTATGGTAATAATCACTCTACTAACTTAATGGTGCTCCTTGCATTATGGACTCCTTTTGAACTTGTCAGGAAGTATTATAACCTGAGTAGGAAATTATTTGAGAAGTATCACTGGGTCTTGTCAAGGTATTCTTTTCTGAGGTATGGTAATGTTGTTAAACTTGGTTTGTTTGATTTTGTTAAATTTTTGGATATGATATTTTATGGTAATGATGCACCCCTGTTCTATGATGATGGGGCTTTTGTTGCCACTGTTTATAATATGATTAATAATTTGAGTGTGTACAATGAGTCTTCTGTTTCTGGTGTTCTCCAGAACATTATTAATGTTTATTCTGACCCTGATTTTAATTATAAAATGCTTATTGGGAGTTCTAAATCAAACCTCCCCTGGACTGTGTATTCCTCAATGTATCCTTTTATCATTTGGAGGATTCCAAGTGATTATGGTTATATTGTTAATTATAGTTTAATGGATTATGTTAAGCATTATGGTGAGGTAAAGTTTGTTAGGGTTAATGCTCCCCCTGAGAAGTGGTACAAGAAGGATATTATTGTCCTGAAGGGCTGGGAGAATGTGTTTGTAAGCAACCAGTATGATGTTGCTGTTGATGATGAGTACTTATACTTTTGGGCTTATGACAGGCATATTACAAAAATTTCTATTGATGATGTTCAGACTGCTTTTATTGGATATAGGAGGTTCAATAAGTATTCAAGATTTTATGGTATTAATGTAAAGAATAAGAATGATATTTTCAAACACTATGAACTTTCAACCAGATTCTTTGAGGAGTGTTATGGTGATAGGCCAACAATAATTCTGAAAAAATAAACTCATTCAATATCTGAAACCCACTCAATTAGTGTTTTAACTATTTTTTCAATATCATTCTTGAACTCATTAATGTTGGTTTGGTTGTCTTTATTGTGTTTAAACACAATTTCAGTATACTGTCTTGGTTGAATGTCCCACTGTGTGTGTACAATCATTCTATCACTTTTTAAGGACAGTGTTTTGAGTTTAAGTTTGCTTAACTGTGATAGCAACTCATTATATTTTTCAGCCAGTTTTTCTCTTGGATTCTTAATACCATACATTAGTGTTGTATACACTATTAGTTTTTTCTTATTTATGCAGTAATCCACCAAAAAGTCTTCTCCTCTATCATATATGCCAATTCCTGAGTCATCAGTTGTATCATAGTAGGTGTTGAATATGTACTTTTCAACTATTGTCTTGAATATGTGCTTAACAATTGATTCATACACTTCATCTCTGATTTCTTTGAGTGCTTCATAATCATTTTTCCATTCTTCAATTTCATTCTCATAATCTATATCAAACTCTACACCAATGTTTTTTGCCTCCTTTAAAAGTGTTTTTATTTCCTCAATTATTTTCTCATTCTTCATCTCAACCACCTCAAATAATAGTGTGATTTAAATGTTTATAAAGTTAGTTAACATTTGGTTAACAGGGTGTGATAATTAAGTGTTAATAATCTTTATAAGTTCTTGATGGTTTCATTATAATGAGGTGGTTGTGATGAGTCTGGTGGAAAATATTGAACTCCCAAAAAGTGTTGAGGTTGTTAGTGTTAAGGAGGGCAGGCTTGAAGGTGTTGTGAAAGGCAAGGATGTTAAGATTGTTATTGAAGACCCAAAGTACATTATTATCTCTGGAACACCTGTAAGTGAGAATACTCAATTAATTTTGGATGAACTCCTTGATGAGGAAAAGATTGATAATTACTACTTTGATGATAATTTGCTCACAATTGAAATCTGGGTGTCAGATGAACCAGTGTGTGAGGATGATTGGGTTTATTATGAACAGTACTTGAAGGAGGCTGGGGATACTTTGAAGTATATTCTTGATAATGTGTTTTGATTTTCACCATAAAATTTTTAAACAATTGGTTCATTATATTATAGTGGAGTGTGTGGAGGGGTTGCCGAGCCTGGCCAAAGGCGGGGGACTCAAGACCAAGCCCTCAGGGGATGATGTGGTGAGGGTGGTCACACCCATTTGTGGTGACCCCTGAGGGCTGTGGTGGGACATCCCCTCCCGCAGGGGTTCCGGGGTTCAAATCCCCGCCCCTCCACCATTGGATAGCCTGGTGGTGTAGTGGCCAAGCATCCTGGCCTTTGGAGCCAGGGACAGGGGTTCAAATCCCCTCCAGGCTACCACTGTTCTTGAAAGTTAACAGTTGATTATCACATTGTTATTAAAATATTGATAATCATTTTTGTGCATTAGTGGTATTGAGTGTTTTTGACTGGATTATTTGGTTCAGGTATTTTTTTAAATGTTTTAAGGGGTTTTTAGCTTTGTATAGTGGAGTGGGTGGTTTGAGTGATTGGTAATTTCAAATACTTGTATTATAAGAATCCTGTAATGTTCAGAAAAGTTGGGTTATTCTTATTATTACACTTTGTTTCTATTGGTCTTGTTGCTCCATACACTTTGCTAATACAGTTGAGGTATGCATCTTTAAAGTCAATGTTATTGTTGAATGGTGCTGGCTTTCTCATTGGAGCTTTGATTTTGTATGGGTTCATCAGTGGGAGTTTTCCTGTTGTTGATGTTAGGAAGAGGTTAATGTTTTTCAAGGGCTTGCTGATGACTGGTAGGTTATCAGTACTGTTATTGTTGTTTTTTGGAGATACTTTTTTGAGGTTTCCTTTATTAGTGTTAAGTGTGTTTGGGGGCACTTTGTCATACCCAATAATTAATGCTGATTACCAGTTCTTGATGTTTAAGAGTTATGGGTTAAAGAATAGGGTGAGGTTAACTTCTGCTAATACTGTTGTAATGAACTTGACAATAATTGTAATGAATTTTGTCTCATCACTTGTCTATCCAAGGCTGTATTTGATTTACTTGGTTGCTGTGTTTGTTGACTTGTTGGCTATTGTGAGTTTGACTGGTTTTTCAGGGGATTATTCTTACAGGGTTGTTGGGAAGATTAGTGGGGCTTTTAAGAGGGCTGAGTTGGAGATTTTCTCTGTTATGTTCTTATTACAGGTTGTTCTTGTACTTTTAATGTTTATCAGACCTGTTGTTTTTAAGGGGATGGGTGAAGATAGTGTTGGTTTTCTCTTTGGTATTGCTTCAATACTAAATGCTGTTACTGTTCATTATGCTCTTCACTATATTGGTGGGAGAAGGCCATTTATAAAAACTGGGATTATTTCAATGATACTGAGTGTTTTTCTTTTTGCATCATTACAGAATACTTACCTTCAGGTTATTGGAGTGCTGTTGGTGATTCCTCTGGTTTTTACAATTATTCTTGGATTCAGGCATATTGTCTTCAAAAAGTCTGATAGGGAATTAACCTGGGGTATTGGTGCAATTAATGAGTTATTGAGGAGTTTGGCTTACATTATGTTTATTCCTATTGGGTTTCTGGGCAATGGTGGGGTTGTGAGTATTGTTTATGTTGTTATTTCATTACTTTTCACTATTGGAGTTGTTGCATTCCATCTTTTTACTAAGGAGCATCATAAAGTCTTGTGTGATGCTTGACTTTCACCATATTTTTTAGTATTTGGATTATGATGATTCAGTGAATGGTAAGATATTACCTGTGAGGTATGAGTCCTCACTTGTGAGGATTTTTATATTGAGGATGACAAGCAACACTTTATTGATGTTAGAATATTAGTTGAGGACAAAGTTCAAATGACAAAAAACAGTATTCAGAAATTTAGAAAATCTGTCAAACTTATTCACAATTTTTATCTGGAGAGATTGTTAAGAGAAATTAATACAGTGAATTCACAATAATTTTTGGCCTGTGAGAGTACATTACTGGAATTGTTTTATGAATTCTTCTGTGATTTTATTGTTTATCAGTATGGTCTCTTCTGTTGTGATTTTCCTGTACACATAATTCACCATATTTGATGTGCTTGTTTCCATTATTTTTATCAGGGTGTTTTTTATGTTGTTTAATCCAATATCATCATAGTCAAGTATTATTACTCTCTCTGGGTTATGTGCAATATATACTGTTGCTGGGGAGTCATTGTGTTTTATAAAGTACAGGTTTTTGTGTTCTTGCTTGTAATGTAGTGGTGATACTATCCCATAATCTCTGTTTTTTATTGTGGTTGTGTTGATGTATTTCATAATTTCTTCTTTACTTGTGATGTTTATGCTTGTGATGTTTCTTTTTTTACCTCCAAGTCTTATTGGGATTTTGAATTGTTTGTAGGGTATGTAAAATGTTAAGTATTGTGGGTTGTTCACTGTTTTGATTGCTTCTGTTAGTGGCACATAATTCCTGCTGTTGTAAAATATTTTCTGTGCTGTTTTTATGAATGGTATTAGTTCTTTCAGTTTATTATCAAATTTATTGTTGAATGTTATGTTATTGAGGTAAAAAAGCACTGGCAGTGTTTCAAGGTTTGGTTTTTCACCTGTAATTATTAATTTTATTTCACTGTTCTCAACTGGTTTTATGAATAATTTATATGGTTCATAGATTGATTCAATTATGTGCTTGTAATCACTTGGTCTTAGTGATGGAATTGTGAGTGATGGTATGTAAATGTTCTTTGTAATGTTTATGAACATAAAGTTTGCTTTTCTGGCCTCAATTGTCTTGTTTTTCAGGAGTATTTTGTTCTCTACTGGTTTCCATTCACTATTTTTGATAATGAGTGTGTAATTTTTTGGTATAAACATCATATTCATTGTTTTCTTCTCATCATATATAAGTTTTTTTCCTAAATACTCAACTGAGTTTATAGTGTTGGAGGTAGTATGGAGAGTGTTAGTCTGGTGTTAAAAATTACTGATGCGGGATGTTTTAAGAGAAAGGATGTTGTGAAGTTAATTGAAAAACTATCACAGAAGTATGGTTTTACTTTTGTTAGGTTAAAAGGTGATTACATTATAACCCCCAACCTTGCACCATTGTTGAATATCAATAATTTAAACATTAAATATTCAGCACTTCTAAAGTATGTTTCAATGTTGAGGTTTCTAATCAGTAAAAATTGTGTTAAAATTGTAAAAGTCTTGAGTAATTTTGAGTACAAAAAAATTGTTTCAGTATTTGTTAATTTTCTGAACAATGGTGTGAGTAAGGATGGGTTGTTATGGTATGGTGTTAGTCATTCAATTTTTGATGGGATGAATGTTCACAGGGTTATTGTAAATGATGAGTATAGTCTGGGTAGAGGTGACTTTGATGATGCATGGTTCAAATCCAACTTCAGAGATGTTGTTAGAATGATTAAAGTGAATAAAGGAGACAAGTGTTGTTTTATTGTTCAACCCATTGATGGTGTTGATTTTTTCATTAATGATGGTGAGTATGAACTTGGTGACTTGCATATCATGGCCCTTTTAAAGCTTGCTGGACTCAATATTTTGAAGAAAGGAGATAAGAAAATTGATTACATTGACAAGTATTCCAAATATCATCCAATGAATGTTCTTGTTGGGAATGTTAACAGGAACCTACTGGGTGTTGAAGAGAGTGATAAACATGATATTGATATTTCATATAGTGATGTTAAACTGTTAAATTCTAATGTAGGAATGAATAAGACTGTTATTGCAAAGAGTATTAAATATCCTCAATTATGTGACTGTTTGAGGAGTAATTGCAATTTTGTTAATTGGGATGATATAAGAAGATTCTCTGAACTGTTTTCATCACTTGTTTTAATCAAGGAAGTAAAGGAAGAATTAACCAATACTGTACACCAGTTTGTTTGGTTTAGGAATATTGATTCAAACATGGTTAAAAACCTACTATATCCAGATAGTATTAAATTGTTTAAAACAATTGTTAAAGTTGTTTGTGATGATTTCTTACCATCTTGGGGTAAGGACAAGAGTGTTAATGTGACATTCTATCATAAATTCTTTGATGGTACTTCTGAACCATACTTTGTTGGTTTGAATATTAAATCCTCTGACAGTGTGATTAATTACTGGTTTGAAGTTTTTAATTATTACCCAATCACAACACTTTCCATACCTAAAGTGTACTATAATAATGGAAGATTTATTAAGTTTGAGCACAGTTCTCTGTATACTAAAAGCCATGTAATTGATGGGATTGATATTAAACAACCTAAAAAGGTTATTAAGGGTGTGGTTGTGTAAAGTGCTGGTAGTTTTGATATTATCTTCTTCTCACTATTCCTTTGGACAACTCAAGTTATTTACATCACCATTCAGGGTGGGGAAGAAGTCATATGTTAAATAATCTTTAAATTTTCTCAGCAAGTATACAATATGGGGTTATCATGGCAAAGGCAATGGTTATTTTTAGAGTGAATGATTTTAATTGTTTGGAAAAAGAATCCAATTCCAATGTTTTTAAAAAGATGGAAAAATATGGTTTAACATTATTGTTTTCAAAAAATAGTGCACTGTTGAGTCCAAACATGTGTAACTTATTAATGCATAATGGAGTATCTTATAAGAATGCACCCCTGCTCCTGTATGCTGTTTGGGTGAGGCATTTGATTGGTAAGGGGTGTTTAAGTGTATTGAAGGTTGTAAGTGATTGCCCACTCAGGGTTGTGATTGACAGTTTTGTTAATTTTCTGAATAATGGTGTTAGGAGTGATGGATTCCTTTGGTATTCAATTAATGGTGTTTATTACTATGCTCCAGAGATTCACATTCTTGATAGTATTTATGTTAATAACCAAAATACCAGTCTTGAGAGTTTTGTTGAAGATGTGTTCTCATCCAGAATTAACAGTGTCCACAAACTTGTTAAACATGGTGATAAGAAGTATGTTCTCAAAACTCAGTGGGGTGTGGAGTTGCCTCTTCTGGGTGGAAAACCAAATTCTTACCATGATGCACATGTCTTCTCATTGATAAAGGTTAAAGCTGAAAAAGTGGGCAGTGGAAGCAAAACTCCTGTTGACTACTTGCCTGATTATCCTGTTTGTCACCCATTTAATAAGCTAATTCATAATGTCAACAGAATTATTTTTGGTTATGATAATGTTAGGGGTTGTGATGTTAACATGCTAAGAAGGGATGAGTATTCTCTTAGGGGTAAACTTGGTAAAACAAAGACTATTTCTCTTTCTGATGGAGTTGGGTTAGGTGATTTGAAGAACTGTGTTTTAATGGGGGTGTGTGATTGGGTTGAAATTAATGACAAAAAGATTGGGAATTATTTAAAACTCCTTGTGCTGAATCACTATATTAAGGAATATTTATTGTTCAAAAAGTTTGGTATTGGTAAGGAGAGTAAGAAGTTTTTGGGTCAGTATGACAGTAGTGTGGTCAGAACTCTCTTCTACCCAAGTGTGAATGATGTGTTGATTGGTGCTTTCTCTCACTTCTTGAGTATGGTGAAACCATTTAATGATAATAAGTACAGTGTTTTTATGCATTATAGGTTGATTGATGATTATGTACCATTTTTTGTTGGTTTGAGCATTATTGGTGATTCTGGGTATACTGTTGGTTATCAGGTGTTTTATTATTCTCCTTTTGTGGTTGTTGGTAAGAACTTGACTTATTATTACAATAATAAGTATACCAAAAAAAGTGATGTTTATTCTCCTGATGATATTGTCTTGAGTGATAATGTTACTGATACATCAAGAAGTATTTATACAACTTATATCTAATCCTGTTTACCAAGTTCTCTGTTGACTTCTGTTTCAATTTTTTCTGTTTCTTTTTCAATTGCTTCAAGTGTTTTCTTATCAAGTAGTTTTTTCAAGTCATCATAGTTAATTCTCTTGTTATTTCTCTCCTGCCAGTGTTTTGAAATCAATCCCCTGTACCCACACATGAAGTCAATTATACTATTGGCTTCAATACCATCCTTCATCATTTGTAAGACCACTTCAATTAGGGATATTATTCTCTCCTCAGAGAATTTTTCAATTACAATGTCCTTGTTATCATTTACTGGGACATCATAAACTATTAGTTTTGGTACTATTTTTGTAATGAAGTTTGCCATTGTTTTTTTGACCAGCTCCATATTATTTCCACTTTTTGAGAGTCCTACAATTAAACTGTTTAATTCACTGTTATTGACTATTGTCATCCCAATGTGAATACATTCTGTGTAAGAGCAGTCTGTTTGTAGTATGATTAGACTGTGTTTTTTCATTGAGTATATTACAACATGGACTTCTTTAACACCATGTATGTCTGACCAATCACTGAGATTACAGTCTATATATTTGACTGGTGCAGTGTAAATATCAAATACTCCTTGTAGTTCTACTTGAGGGTTTATGCCTTTTTCTGATAATTTTTCCTTGATTTTTTCAATCAAGTACATCACCATACATTCCTTATCAATATTCAATTTAAAAACTTTTTGTGAAAAGTTTTGGAGTTGTTTGATTATTTATAAATGGTGGGTGGCAATGAATTCATTCACCAGTGTAATGTATGTAGGGTTAAGTTTTCTGGTTTTTATTTTTGGGGTGATATTTGTATTTGTTTTAGATGAGTTCATAAAATAACAGTGGGTTTAGGAGAAGAGAGGACATTAGTCATGGTGTTGTCATTGTAAAAGATGAATGAGTACAGTGATTGTTAATGTATAGATTGATAGAAATGTTTAAAAATGAGATTGAGCATTTGGATAGGGTGAGGAGAATGGAGAGCAAGAATGTGTATGATGTGATAAAAGAATTTATAATGTCTAAGATTAAACAATTGAATGAGAAGAAGCACTTCTATCCCCAAGTTTATGTTGTTAAGGCTAATGGTGGGTTCTATGTTGTTGAGCTGGAGTTCAGTGGTTCATGGAAGTGGCACATTTATAAGGCAAATGGAGTTTATGACTTGGATAGGCACACTAACTTATGACTCTTTTTATTTTATTAGTGACTAATATAGTAATGTTTATAAGTTGTTTTGGTTATTCAGGTTTGGTGGTGTGGCATGGGTGAGTACACTGGCTTAGTTATTATGAGTGTTATAGTGCTTGTTCTATCTACTGTTGTTGTTGGGCTTGAGGCAAAGGACATTTCAGCAGGGCTTAGTGGTGGGGAGCTGTTGCTGAGTGTTAAGTATGTTGAGAAACATGAGATTGTGGATTTTGATTATGTTAATGGAAGGGGTGTGTTGGTTTCAAATGATGAGTTGAATTATATCATCAAAGATGACTCTTATAAGGGTAAGCTTTTGATAATTAATGATGGTGAATGTTTGCTAATTGGGTATGAGACTTCTATTGGTGATATGTTTGTGGTAACAAGATTAAATTATGTTTTAATTGGTGGGTCTAAGTATATTGATGCTAACTTGTGTTCAATCTTGAAGAAGTCCAATATTAATAGTATTATTGTTAGTAATGAGTCAGGGCTTGTTAAGTTGACAATTGAGAGGAATAGAACTAATGTGGTTAATCCTGCCATTTACACTATTGGTGAAAGGGATGAGTTTATTAGGAGAAATGAGTGGCAGGGGAGTGGTGAAGAATGAGTTGGTTAAAGAGTTTGCTGGATGCTTTTATTTTATTAGTGACTAATATAGTAAGGTTTATAAACTTTCTTGTTTATTCTAACACTGGTGGGTGGTTATGGGGGCATATGACAACTTAGAGTTCAATAATTATGATGGTGTCAGGTTTCTAAAGACTGCTGGGGAAGTTTATGCTTTTATTGAGGTGGAAAACATTGATGAGTTTGATGGAGAGGACTCTTTCATTGCACATGATGAGTGGGATGAAGCAACTTACTTCAGGATTGATAGGATTGTTAGTTTTGCTTATGACTGTAAGAGGGAGAAGTATGTTTTACTGCTCCAATTGGAGGAGGTGGGGTGAATGGAGTTTGAGGATTTCATGTGGAAGCTGATTGAGGACTGGACTGATAGGTATGGGCAATACAGAGGTTACAGGATAGAAAAGGATAAGTACAGTGATTCTCTTGGGGAGCATGAGCAGGAGGTTGTTGTCTATGATGGTGCAAGGATTCTGATGAAGTATCCTGATGGTTACCTAAAGGTTGAGGCTTGGGATGAGTTTTTGAAGATGTTCAGGGTGATGATGAAGGACATTGTATTAAAGTGAGGTAGTGGTTCAAGGGTAGAAAGGGCTTTTTAACTTTGACTACAGTGGAAATTGAAACAGTGTAGGGCAATGTTTATAAATTCTTTTGATTATTTCTTTTGGTGATTACAATGAGTAGGGAAAATACAGACATAGTTGAGTTCTTGAAGGTTATACCTGAGGATGAGGAGCTTGATTATGAAAACAACAGGGAATTTATTGATGCATACCTCAAGAAGGTCAGGGAGCTTGAAGAGAAGGGCCTTTCAAAGTGGGAGATTGTTCAGAAATTGCAGTATGCTTTTGATAAGTTTGTGGACTCTGTTAGGGGATTTGATAGGAGCAAGCACCCTGAGTGCTGGGTGATGGCTAATGCTCTTGCTATCAGGCAGGAGACTGCTGAGTTAATTGATGGTGTTGCATGGAAGCACTGGAAGAATTATGACAAGGACATTGATAGGGAGTATGTCCTTGAAGAAATTGTTGATATACTGCATTTTTACACTTCAATGCTGATTAGCCTCAATAAAGAATTGAAGAATTACATTAATGGTGACACTGGTGATGCTGACAGTATTACAATGTGTGGGGTTAGTTCTGTCAAGAGTGTTGGTGACTGTAATGCTGGTAGGAAGACAGTTATTGAATTTGTACTGAAGAGTGAATTCATATCACAAGTTGCAATGAGTATTTATTATGTTTTTGCCAAACTCTATGGCTCTGACAGTTATGTGCATGATAGTATCAAAGAGCATATGATGAATAGTATTAACTTGTCATTAATAAACTTGGCAATTGGGATGTTTAGTGTTTTAAAGCATGTTGGTCTCACTGAGGATGATTTGTATAAGGCTTATATCAAGAAGAATCTAAAGAATTTCCTGAGGCAGATGTCTGGTGGTTTCAGGGGAGGGTCTTATTATGCTGGTGATAATGCCTTGGATACTGCAATGAGTATTATTAATTCACTGTAATTTCTTTTCTTCTTTTAAGTCTGTTTTTCAGTATTTTATATTGGGTGTGTGTATGAATAGGGTAGGATACTTTATGATTATTTTTCTCATGATGGTAGTATTGTTCACTCATTTTGTTAGTGCTGAAGATATTCAAATACCTGTGTATGATTATTATGCTGTTTCACAGTATGGTGGTGATTATGTTCACAGTATGTTTCAGGGTGTTGGCCATGCCCCAGTCCTGACTATTCCTCTTGAGGATGTTTTCAAGTACCCAACTATTATTGCAACAAATTATTTTGGTATTATTAAATATGAGTATGTTCCAAATGTCTGGCTGAATGGAGTTAGTTATGATAGTGGTAGTGTAATGTATTTTTTCAGGACTGGGGTAATGATGCATGTTTCACTTGCTCTTAACTCAAAGTATTTCAATCAGAATCTTCCTGTTGATGATGTTAATGTTGTGATGCTTGGTCAAGCATTAAGTAAGGCTGGCAACACTTATTCTTACAAGTTTAGTGTGCTTGTCCCTGAGGTTCCCATTATTAAGGGAGTTGATTTCTTCATGAATACCCCTACTGTTGATATTTACATTCCACCTGATGGTGTTGACAAGCTTGTTGGTAGTATGCCTTCTGCCCAGTCAATTATTAGTGCTTACCAGAGTACTTATGCTGAGCTTGTTAAGGAGTATAGGAATGCTAAAAGTGTTGATGAACAGAGGAAGATTGCATTTGCTTATTATTATTTTGTTAGGCCTGCTTATTATGTTGTATACACTATTCAGTATCCTTATGTTTTCATTATTGTGAGGGTTGATAATTTCACCATTAAAACCAATTATTATGAGTATAAGGGGCCTGTTAACCTGTTGATTCCTGTTAAATCATCAAACTGGATTCTTTACAGGAAAATGCAAAATAGGATTGTAATAACAAATGATTACCCATTACTTCCACCATGTTCTCTTGGTGGTGGTAATTTATACTGATTTTAATTATGCTTTTTCACTTTCCATGAAAAAAACTTTTTAAGCAATAATTACTATACTTCAGGATGGGGAGGAGGTCATAATCAAGGTATCTTTTGAAGACCCTATTCCTCTTCTTCTTGTACATTTTTATGAATGCAATTTTGCAAGGCCTGGGTGGAGCACTAAGTTGTTCATTTTCTCACCACTTGATTGACTGTTCTGGTGTTTAAAAGTTTTTTTCCTCTATTTTAGAAGAATATGTTTGGTGGTGATTTTAAATGTTTAAGGGGGTTTTGGATTTATTATTTTGTGGGTGTTGTGAATGACTGATGATGTTATAGGTTTTAATGAAGTTTTTTCTATACCTATAAAATTTTCAAATAGTATTTCTCAGAGACTGAATCATTTAATAAATTTTGGGCAAAGGACTGCCTTAT
>Ga0256831_1000725_pt1 | contig 17378 bp, 19 predicted proteins | sample 132544metaG_FD_189087 | JGI IMG/M metagenome (GOLD analysis project Ga0256831, IMG submission 189087) | Hydrothermal vent microbial communities from Lau Basin, Pacific Ocean - 132-544 | ecosystem: Environmental > Aquatic > Marine > Hydrothermal vents | place: Pacific Ocean: Lau Basin | collected...
GTTCTGTTTTTTATATTTCTCTATCGGTTTATAAATACAACCGTTTCTGACTTTTTAGGAGAGAAGGAATATGAATACCAAATGCTTATTAGAGAGATAGAGAGAGAAAAGATGGAGATGAATGCTTATATGAATTCTTTAATATCCGTGTATAAAGACTATATGCAAAGGGGAGATGTTGTTATAAGGAGACTAGTAGATGTTATGTGGAAGGATTTTGATGATGATAGCAGAGAAATTATCTTCTTGTATCTAAGGGGGTATAATATTAATGAGATATCGGCAAAGACAGGGCATTCGGTGGAAACGATTAAATTTACCCTCATGGTTGCCTTAGGCCAGGAGGTTGATAAAAATGCTTAGGGGAATATATCAAGCTACATCCAAACTTATTACCAATCTAAGATGGCAAGAGGTTATAGAAGATAACCTTGCTAACCTTAATACTCCTGGTTTTCGGGAAAAACTTGTTGCCATAGGTATTGATGAAGAACACATTATTAAGAGGGTAGAGAAAGGGGAGGATCCCAATATAGGGACACTGACTTTTAATGTTCAAATAGATGCCCTTACTTATTCTGCTGAGCAGGGAGGACTTAAGCAGACAGACAGTCTCTATCACTTTGCCATTGTAGGGGATGGATACTTTGCTGTTAGGAGACCTGGTGGTGCTGTGCAGTATACTCGCAATGGAGAGTTTATCCGTCAAGCAGATGGCACTTTGGCTCTGGCAGATGGCTCGGTATTACTAGGAGAAAATGGTGCTCCCATAAGGGTGCCTGAAGATATCTATGTTGATCCTGCCGGTCATGTGTTTGATGGTCAGGGACAGTATATCGGTAATATACCCACATATACGCTTACAGGGCTTACCGATGTGGGGGGTGGCTTTTACACGGGGGGGGCTGCAAGAGCGGGCTCAGTGATTCTTCAGGGCTATCTTGAAATGCCCAATGTTGATGTGGTCAAGCAGATGACCGATATGATAAGGGCAGCACGTTCTTTTCAAGCCTCTTCTAAAGTTGTTAGGACAGAGTATGATACGGTGGGGCGACTTATTAATACCGTATCCTAAAGAGGTGAAGATATATGTCTGAATGGACATATTCCATAGCAAGAGCGGGTTTATGGGCTTCTGCGGCAAAGATCAATGCTCATGCCCAGAACGTGGCCAATGTAAACACCCTTGGGTATAAACCATTTGAGAGGGCAGTTATGACAGGTATTATTAATAGATTTTATGGCATTACCAGACCTGTTGGTATATCCACAGGTTCAGTTGCTATAAGAGAATATGAGTTGCCTTTCCAGGGTGGATTTAAAGAGGGATACAGCCCGCTAAGTATGGCTATTATGGGAAAGGGATATTTTGCTGTTACGGATGAAGCGGGTAATGTATTTTATACGAGAGACGGAGATTTTAAACTGGATGTAGATGGTAATCTTGTTAATGCAGAAGGTATGTATGTTCTTGATAAGAATGGTGATCCAATTAATCTGAAGGATGTGGAAGTAGATAAAATAACTGTAGATGAAGTAGGCAATATATGGTACAAGGGCAATGTTCTTGCCACAGTTGGAGTATTTTACTCTCAATCTGTTGATGATTTTGTGGGAGTAGGTAATAATAGATATATCGCAAAAGGACCTGTTTTTGCACTGCAAAATGGTTATAATGTATTAGGAGGATATGTAGAAGTATCCTCTGTCGATATAACAGAAGAAATGACAGGTATTATAGAGGCTCAAAGGGCTTATCAATTTTCGGCTAGGAGCCTTAAAAATGCTGATGAGATGATACAAACAAGTATAAATATGAGGGGTTGATTGAGCGGTGGTGAAAGTTCCTGATTTACAAAAACTAATAGATAAAATAGAAGAGGTAGTACCGCTTCCTAGTGTTGCTATGAGGATCATCAACTACATAGATGATCCTGATGCAGAGATTTCCCAGCTTGCCAAACTTATTTCCATGGATCAAGCGCTCACCACCGAAGTGCTAAAGCTGGCAAACTCTGCTTATTATGGATTTCCCAGAAGGGTGTCAACCATTAGTGAAGCGGTCGTTATCTTGGGTTTTAGCACTACCCGTAGCGTGGTATGGAGCGTTATTCTCAGTAGTACGCTTAAGAAGCCGGTTCTTGGTTATGCCCTTCCTGAAGGTGCACTGTGGCGCCATAGTGTTGCTGTAGCTGTTGGTAGTAAGCTGATACTCCAACATGCCAATGTTAAAGGTGTCAATATGGAAGAGGCCTTTGTGGCAGGTCTTATTCACGATATTGGTAAACTCTTGCTTGCCACATATGTGGCTGGTGCATATGAGGAGATTGTAAAAGTTATTGCAGAGGGTAAAACCTTTGATGAAGCAGAGCGTGAGGTACTTGGTTATGACCACGCTATTGTTGGTGCTATGGCCGCGGAAAAGTGGAATTTGCCTGATATCTATGTTGATGCTATTAAGTATCATCACAGACCACAAGAAACTGACAATCTAATGGCAAAGGTTGTCCATCTTGCTGATTATATAGCATACTCTATGGGGTGGGGTAGTGAAGGTCTTGAAGGGCTTAATTACACTCTTGATGAAAATGTCCTTGAGGAGCTTGGTATTGCACCTGAAGAAATAGATGTTCTCTTTAATGAGACGCTGGATCAGTCCGAACTCTTCCTGTCTTCGTTAGGATAAAATGTGATAGTGGCTTAAAAGCAGTCCAGTTAATTTTGACAGCAGCGTTCCGATAAAGATTATGAGGTGATAGGCCATGCGTGCAAGTTTGCAGAAGTTGTATATTCATCTGTCGGACATATCGATCAGGCTGGCTAGGGCAGACCGTCCCGATGAGGTGAATGTGTCTCATAATAAGAAAAAGGAAAAGATCGGTGCAAAAGACGATGTTCGTATCAATGTTGCCAAATCACTAGAGAAAATTCACTCAGAGAGAGAGGCATATTTAGAGGCTTTAAAGGAGAAGATCTCAAGGGGAGAGTATCAAGTTTCCGCAGAAGAAGTTGCGGCAAGAATATTAGGAGTGATAGAGGATGCCTAAAGGTGCGGATCAGTATCTGTCCCTTATCAGGGAACTGAAGGAGCTGATCCGCACCCAGGGACGGTATATATCGCAGTGGGATAGTAAAAAAGTTGATGAGCTTACCCCCCAGATAGAGGAAAAGGCCACCATATTTCGTAGTTGGTGGGAAGATCCTGAAATCAGAGAGAAACTTCTTTCCAATGAGGAAATCCTAATGGAGCTTCCAGAACTGTTGGAACTCCTTGATAATAACCTCGTGATGCTTAGCATGGCCATTAGTATGTATAGGGAGATATTCAAGTCTCTAGAAAACGGGGTATCCACCTACGATTTCTCCGGTAGAGTGAGGTGATAGACCATGCTAGGTGCAGGTAATATTGCGTTTGAGATTGCCAGACGCTCTCTTGGTGCTCATATGCTTCTTATGGATGTTGTTTCCCATAATATTGCTAATGTCAATACACCTGGATATACTCGTCAACGGGGTGTAGAGGTAACAACATATCCCTTTGGTGTGCCTGGCATGGGATATATGGGTATTCCCGGTCAAATTGGCACCGGTGTAGAGGTTAAGTATATTGAAAGACTTAGAAACAACTTTCTCGATAGGCAGTTTAGGGATGAAAATGGCATTCTCGGTAAAGAAGAAGCCAAAGAGGGAGTTTATGATGTCATAGAGACCATGCTTCAGGAACCCAGCGATATCGGGCTTGGTTCTGTTCTTTCTGCCTATTTTGATGCATGGCAGGAGCTCAGTGTTACACCTGAGGATCCTGCCATTCGGAATATGGTTATTGAAAGAACGAAGAATCTTATCTCTACTTTCCACCATTATGCCAATCAGCTTATAGATCTACGGGCAGAAATTGACTTTCAAATCAAAGAGACTGTAAAAAAAGTTAATACTCTTGCTGAGCAGATAGCAAATCTCAATGAGCAGATAGAGAGAGCTTTAGCTGGTGATCAGAGGCCCAATGATCTTATGGATAAAAGGGATTATCTTATAGATCAACTGAGCAAACTGGTGAATGTGAGGGTGGAAAGACTTCAAAATGGTGGTGTTTCGCTATTTATAGGTTCTATGAACATAATTGATGATAGAAGGGTAAATCCCATAGAGATATTTAAGAACACAGAGATTAATGCATCAGAAGTTTCAGATCTCCAAAATGCCACTACAAAGTTTGTTAATTCCTATGGTAGCACCGGTTGGAATGGTGATAGGATCCGCTTTAATGGATCTCCTGATGGTGATGGTGGCACATTCGATGGTAAAGATCCATATAACACATCGGTCAACACCCTTTGGATAAAGTTTTTCAGCGATTCTTCACCGGATAAAGTTAAGTATGTTGCCCTTGACAATAAGAGCCTGAGAAGTGGTAAACTATTGGGTCTTATTCAAGCGCGCGATGAGGTCATATGGAACGCACTTGAAAAACTGGATAAAATGGCATGGGGTCTTGCTTCAAGGGCAAATGAGATTCACAGGCAAGGTGCAGATCTTCATGGAAATGCCGGTGAGGATATCTTTCTTGTTCCCGATAGCATATATACATCTTCCAGACCGCAAGATCTTGTATCCACTCTTTACGCAGGTAATTATACCGGAAGTATTTGGAAGAGTTCTAACTTCCGTGGTATTGCTGCCCATATTTATCTTAACCCAGATATAGATGGACATCCAGATAAACTTGCTGCAGCTCGTCAGGATAGCACTGCCGGTGTGGGTAGCGATGGCTACTATAACCTTGCTGGTGATTCCACAGTTGCCGTTGCTATGGCGCAACTGAGAGACCTTGAAATGGGTGAGACTTCTGTGACTGTCAACGACTATACTATGAATATGTCTTCTCCCACTAATTTTACCGCTGATATGAAGATAAAGAGCACCAATGAATATTTTGACTCATGGGTGTCGGGCATTGGTTCCGAAGCAGAGAATAATAAGACTGTTAAGAACAATGTTGAGAGCCTTACAAAGATGCTTGATCTAAAGCGCAAGCAGGAAAGTGGGGTTAACCTTGATGAAGAGGCTGCTGATATGATCCGCTATCAGAAGGCGTATAACGCTGCTGCACGTATCGTCTCAGTGATGGAAAAGGTAATGGATACGATTATTAATTTAGGAAGGGTATAAGGAGGTGTGAAAGATGAGGGTGACAAACACTTTTCTGCACGAGAGAATGCTTTATGATATACAGTCTGTAATGTCCAGACTTGTTCGTACACAAAATGAGCTTTCATCTGGTAAGAGAATACTGAAACCATCTGATGATCCGCTAGGTACCTCCTTGGTTTTAAGGTGGAGAGCCCAGATAGCCAAGATGGATAGGTGGACAAAGAATATAGAAGAACTTCAGAGTCGTTTCGAAATGGCAGAGAGTAATCTAAATTCCGTTAAAGACCTTCTTATGAGGGCTAGGGATATTTTCATTCGTGGTGGGTCCGATTCTTTAGGACCTGATGAGAAAAAAGCGCTTGCCGATGAACTTGATGAGATTCTAAATGAACTGGTTAATAGAATGAATTCTAAATACGGTGATAGGTATCTATTTGCCGGTGCTGATGTGCTACATAAACCATTCGAGGTAGTTAAAGATGCAACTACAGGTAAGATAACTCAGGTTTTATTTACAGGACATCCTAATCCATCCATAGATCCATCTTCGGGTAGTGTTGATAATGTGGCATATCTTCCTGTTGAGGTCGGTGAGGGGGTAACTATGCCCCAGAATGTTCCTGGCGACTGGGCTGTTTTTAAAGAAACGAGTAACACGACACCTACCGATGATCTGAAAATGTTCAGAGTAATTATTCAGGCAAGAGATGCACTTCTTCAGGATAAGAATCTTGCTGGTGAGCAGTATACAGATGCCAGTGGGAGTACTGAAAACTATCTTGATGCTATAGATAAAGTTATGGCGCGTGTGGGGGAGGCGATTGCATATATTGGAACGAAGGTTGAAAGACTTCAAGGTCTTCATACCTTCTATGCCAAGATGAGGGTGAATTATGAGGGACTACGTAGTAAACTGGAAGATGCCGATGTGGCAGAGGTTTATATCAATTATTCTAAGGAGAAACTTGTATATCAGAGTGCTCTAAAGGTAGCATCTAACATTCTTACGCCGAGTCTCATAGACTACATCAGGTAGGTGAGCATTAGATGATTGTAAAGACAAAGTTATTTGGAGATATCGATGTACCACCAGAGTCTGTTATTGTCTTTCCCCAAGGGCTTGTGGGGCTGCCATCACTACAAAAGTTTGTTCTTATTCAAGAGGAAGGGCTAGAGCCATTTTTTACCCTTCAATCTGTTGATGATCCAGAGTTTGCACTGTGGATAGCTCCTGCTGTCTTTATAGATCAATCCTATGCTCCACCGGTTGATGAGGCTGAGATAGAAGACCTGGGAAATAAAGATGATATTCTTCCTATGGTTATTGTATGGACGGAAGAGGATGAAGGAGGTAATATTCATACCTATGCCAATTTCAAGGCTCCTCTTCTTATCAATCCTACCTTGAGGCGTGGAAGGCAGGTTATCATAGATAGAGAAGAGTATCTTCTAAAAAGAGACATAACGGCGGTGATGAATGGTGCTAGTGCTGACACGTAAGAAGGGAGAAGCCCTTGTAATTGGTGATGATATAAAGATCGTTATACTTTCTGTAAGTGGCGATTCCGTAAAAGTTGGTATTGAGGCACCGAGAGATGTTAAAATTCTCAGAGCAGAGCTTGTTGAGGCAGTTAAGGATATAAATGTTAAGGCCTCTAAGATTCATATGCCACCCTCTATTATAAAAAGGGGAGGGCAGGAACCCTCACCTCTATTTGGCAAGCTTACTGTTAAAGCAAACAGGAAAGATGGCGATTAGAAGAATATTTCCGCCTCCCTATAGAGCTCTATGTCTGCATATTTAGGTTTTTCTAAGACGATTTCTAGTGGTTTCGTTGTTAGTCTATTTCCTTCTATTGCCACAAATGCCCCATTTTCGCCGTCTAGTATGGCATCTATAGCTTTTATACCCATACGGGTTGCGAGAAGTCTATCTGTGGTTGTGGGTGATCCCCCTCTCAATTGATGACCTAGAACAGTTGTCCTTGCTTCAAAGTTTCCTTGATTGCTAATGAGTTTTCTCAGCGCACTACCGACACCATTTTCCTCTTTACCGGGTATGTCTGCACCTTCCGCTACTACAATAATGCTGAAGTCCTTACCTCTCTTTTTTCTATCCATAATGTGTGCCACAAGTTTTTCCAGTTCAAATGGTATTTCTGGTATAACAATATAATCGGCACCACCGGTAATGCCACCTACTAATGCCAACCATCCAACATCACCACCCATCACTTCAACAACCATTACACGATGGTGGGATTCTGCTGTTGTGTGAAGCCTGTCAAGGGCTTCTGCCACTGTAGTTACAGCTGTGTCAAAGCCGATGGTGGTGTCTGTTCCCACAATATCGTTATCAATGGTCTGTGGTATGCCGATAATCTTGATTCCTTCTTGATAAAGTTTATACGATGCTATGAGAGAAGGTCTATCGCCGACAACAACCAGATAATCGATGTTATATCTTTCCATTTCATCCTTGATAATTGCTATATCCTCTGGATTCTCTGTGGGATCAAAACTGGAAGAACCCAATATTGTACCCCCAGCTGGAAGTATACCTGATACGCTTCGGGATGTAAGCACAATTATATCGTCGTTAAGGAAACCTAGGAACCCCTTTCTTATCCCTACAAGTTCTATATCATGTTTAAGGGCATACCGCACCAAACTTCTCACTGTGGGGTTGCCACCGGGCGCATCTTCACCTGTTGTCACAATACCTATCTTCATTCCTGTCCCTCCTTATCTATAAGGTGACATTTTCTAATACAATTATAACGGTGATGCATGTGGAAATACCTTATGATAAGAGTTATCAATGGTTTATGAAACAGGCACTCTTAGAGGCTGAATTGGCTCTGATTCATGATGATGTGCCTATCGGTGCCGTTGCTGTGAAGAACGGGCGTATTATTGCACGTGCTCACAATATGAGAGAGGTACTAAATGATCCTACTGCACATGCTGAGATAGTGCTACTGCGAAGAGTTTCTTCATTGCTGGGAACATGGTATCTCACCGATATAGATATATATGTGACGCTAGAGCCGTGTATGATGTGTACAGGAGCCCTTTATCAGGCACGTATTAGGAGACTGATATTTGGTGCCTACGATAAAAAGATGGGGGCTCTTGTATCAAATCAAGATTTTCTATCACTACCGTGGGTTAACCATAAGTTTGAGGTGGTTGGTGGGGTACTGGAGAATGAGGCTGCTCAGTTGTTAAAAGATTTCTTTAGAAAGAAACGGAAGAAGTAGATAGTCTATAATACATAGACAAGTGAAAGCAAGACGGGGGAGGTAATAATATGGCGCTTTATAGAAAATATAGACCACAGACATTTGATGAGGTTGTAGGCCAGGAGGCTGTTGTATCTATACTGAAAAAGGCACTGGATAGTGGCAACATATCCCATGCCTATCTCTTTGCTGGTCCCCGTGGCACAGGTAAAACATCGGTAGCACGTATATTCGCCAAGGGTCTAAATTGTGAGAAGGGAGTGACTTCTCAGCCCTGTGGTCAGTGCTATATGTGTAGAGCGATATCAGAAGGCAGGGCTGTTGATGTCATTGAAATAGATGCAGCTTCAAATCGTGGTATAGACGATATTAGGGAGATTAGAGAACGAGTTAAGCATCCACCACTTGAGGGACGCTATAAGGTTTACATTATTGACGAAGTTCATATGCTTACCAAGGAGGCATTTAACGCCCTCCTTAAGACACTAGAAGAGCCACCAGAATATGTGGTGTTTATCCTTGCTACAACTGATCCCCATAAACTTCCGGATACTATACTTTCCCGTGTGCAGCGGTTTAATTTCCACAAACTCTCCATCAGTGATGGAGTTCTTCTCATGGAAAGGGTATGTCAGGGTGAAGGATATAAATGTAATAAAGATGCCCTTGTTCTGATAGCCCGTTATAGCGATGGGGCCATGAGAGATGCTCTTAATCTTCTGGAACAGATAGCACTGGTTGGCAGTGGTGAAATCACTGTAGAAAATGTAAAGAAGGTAGTAGGTGGCATATCTGCTGAGAGAATACGTCAGTTCTGGCAGGCGGTAGCCAATAAGGATTCTGCCAAAATGCTTAGGGTGATAGGGGATATCCTGGATGAAGGCAATGATCCTGTACTTGTCCATAGATCTCTCTTTGAATACATATCCTACGGTATAGACTATTCCGTTGATCCAACTTATGCAAGTAAGTTGGGGCTTCTTGATGTGGAAAAGGATATCCTTAATATATTAGGTAGGAAATCTTTGGAAGAGCTGGGAGAAATGGCTCGCATGATGATAGATTTGGAAAGATATTACCGCTATACCGATAGGCATAAATCCCTTGTTCTTAAAATGGTTGCTGTAAAAATATTTAGCATGTGGCATAGGGTCGATAACGACGATATAATGGTTAAGAAAGATCAGTTGAAGGTTCCTTCTTCAAAAAAGGCTTCTAAAAATACGTTCTCTATAAAAGATGATGTCGCTGTAGAAAAAGCTAATAGTGGGGATGTTTCCCCTTCCCATGCTAAAACCATCAGTTCCGATAGTGTGGAAACATCAAAAAGATCCCAGACTAGTGATGATAATATTGTCAGTAAAGCAGAGGATATAGTAAAGAGATTTGCCACTGGTAAAAAAAAACTCCAGGTAAAGAGTGAATCCTCATCTGAAGAAGATGATAAAAAAAAAGAACAAGAAGAAGTAGATAAAATTTCTAAGAAAAAGGCTTCGGATCCCATTTATAAAGCTTTAAAGTCTGTTTATCCTGATTGGGCACTTGTTTACTATAAACTAGGACGCACAGAAGAGGGAGCTGTTGTGTTCTCCATGTCATATGCCAACGATCTTATGGAGCTTGCCCTTGATAAGATGGGGTGGAGAAGTAGACTTCTAGAAGTATTGAGTGGAGAAGGAATAACTGATATTAAAGTTGAAGAAAGGGGTATCTCTGAGGATTATGTGCCTGCATCAGAGGAAGAGGCCGTTGCCATTTTGAAAGAGATATTCCATATGTGAGGTGAATGTCAGTGAATAGTACAGTTGAAAAACTGGCAATGCTTCTTCGGAGATTTCCGGGAATAGGCTTTAAGAGGGCGAGGGAAATGGCTGAATTTTTACTTAAAGAAAATCCGTCTTTTCGTAAGGAACTTATTGACACCATAAAGGAACTTGACGAAGTCAAGCTATGCAAAGACTGCTTTTACTATGCAGAGCCGGCTGAGGATTTATGCTATATATGTAGCAGTTCTTCAAGAGATCGCAGTGTTATATGTGTCGTAGAGGATACCGAGTCTGTTGATCGTATTGAAGAAACAGGCGCGTATACGGGACTTTATCATGTTCTGTGGGGTATTGTAGATATGAAGAAAGGGCAGATGCCAGATCCAGATAAGGTAGAGCGTCTTATGCAGAGGCTTTCCACCGGTGAAGTAAAAGAAGTTATACTTGCCATGTCTGCTACTACAGAGGGTGAGCTAACAGCGGAGTATATTGCAGATGAGATCAGGGAAAGGGGTATAAATGTGAAAATTACAACCCTTGCACGCGGTATTTCTGTAGGCACAGAGATTACGTTTGCTAGTCCTGAGACACTGGCACGTGCTATTGAGGGAAGGGTGTCGTTGGATGATTAAAAAGGTCATTGATGATCTAGAGAAGCTTATTAGCATACTTCCACCTACTATCAAAAGTGCCGTGGAAAGTGTGGAGAATATAAATGATATTGTTGAAATAGTCCTCGATCTAGGTAGAGAGCCTGAGGTGAGGTTTAGCGATGATTTTGTTATTGTGTCCCAGGATAAAGTATCACAAGATGATATAGATTATGTCTTAAAGCATATAGGGACATTTGGCCCAGATGGAAGGGCTGGTATCGCGGGAACACTCCACCGCATTTCTGCTATACGCACACGGACAGGTAAGGTCGTAGGACTTACACTACGAGTGGGAAGAGCTGTGTTTGGTGTGTTAGATCCACTGAAAGACATATTTATGGATAGTGATGATAGTGTTCTCCTTCTGGGAAAACCCGGTATAGGAAAGACTACTTTGCTTAGAGAAGTTGCTCGTGTTCTTGCTGACGAGAAGCGAAAAAGAGTTATTGTCGTAGATACCTCCAATGAAATAGGTGGTGATGGCGATATTCCACATCCTGCCATTGGCAGGGCAAGGCGTATGCAGGTAATTTCACCTGAGAAACAGCATGACACTATGATAGAAGCTGTTGAGAACCATATGCCTGAGGTTATTGTTATTGACGAGATTGGTAGAGAAGAAGAGGTTAAGGCTGCACGAACCATAGCCGAAAGAGGAGTCAGACTTGTTGCAACAGCCCATGGACATACGCTTCAGAATCTCCTTTTTAATCCAACACTTTCCGATCTTGTTGGTGGTATAAATGTTGTTACTCTCAGCGATGAGGAGGCACGGAGAAGACGCACCCCGAAGACCATAATGGAGAGGAAGGGTCAGCCTACATTCAAAGTTCTTATAGAGATAAAGAATCGTACCGAGTTTGTCATACATAGAGATGTTGGTAAATCTGTAGATAGCCTTCTTAGGGGTATACCACCGCAGGTGGAGATAAGAAGGGTGCTTGATGATGGAACAGTTCAGCGGATAGAAACTCAGCCATTACCAGAGGATGAAGAAGGAAAACACCACATACCACCTACTGATAATGTTTTAAAGATATATTCCTTTGGACTTAGTAAGAACAAGGTGGAAAGTGCCATTAGAGATCTGGGAATCAATGGACTCATTTTAGGTAAACCTGATAGTGCCGATGTGGTTGTGGCTCTAAAGTCCCGTATTTCAAAACATTATCCTCAGATTAGAGCGGCAATAAATATGGGTAAAGATATTATTAGCGTTCGTTCAAATACTGTTAGACAGATAAGAAGCTCACTCAGTGAGTATCTGGGGGTGGAAGATACCATATCTGAGAGTGAAGATGTTGTTGATGTTATCGCAATAACCCGGAATGTTGCACTTGATGTTTTAAATAGTGGAAAGTCTGCCAAAGTTACGAAAGATGATGAATTGCTTGATGCTCAATTTGATGTGATAAAGTCTCTTGGCCTGGAATATGAAGTAAAAGGTGATGAAATTGTTATCAGGTATCCAGGTGGTGATGACTAGTGAAGGGGGCTTTTATTACCATTGAAGGTATAGATGGCAGTGGGAAGGATACACTGGCACAGAGAATAGCGGAGTACTTAGAAAAAGAAGGAATAGATGTAATCATTACTCGTGAGCCCGGTGATGCCCTTGGCGGTAATGTGAGAAAAATTCTTATGAAAGAAAAGCCATTACCCCTTTCGGAAATGTTTCTGTTTATGGCGGATAGACATGAACATGTAGAGAAGGTTATCAGACCGGCTTTGGAGGATGGCAAATGGATTATTTCTGTAAGATACATTGACTCCTCGGTTGCATATCAGGGAGCCCGTGGCGTAGATAGAGAACTCATTGAAAGGCTTAACAACGAGGCGGTTGGAAATATTTATCCAGATCTCACTATTCTTCTAGATCTTCCTGTTGAGGAAGCCATGAGACGCATTGAAGACAGAGGCGATGTGGTAGAACATTTTGAAAAAGAGGAGTTTCTAAGAAAGGTCAGAGGAATATATCTCGAAGATGCATCTGTTCACAAGGATAGAATAGTTATTGTTGATGCGACGCAGTCTCCCAGTGAGATATTTAATCAGATACTTCCATATATTCAAGATCTTATAAGGAGATACCGACCAGCTACCATTGATCTTAAAAGAAAGGATATGACAGATATTATCTTGAAGGGAATAGAAAAGGGTATGCACTCTTTCCTTCTTCACGGACCTTGGGGTTGTGGACATCGTCATCTTATTAGGAATGTTATATTTCGCATTATTCCCAATGCTTCCGATATAGATGAAGATGATAACACGTATGGCATAACCAGTCCCGATCTTCTTGTTATTTCTGGTGAGAAGAGGGGAGATATAAAGATAGATGATATCCGCAGTGTGGGTGAATTTCTTGATTATCGTCCTGTAGAGGGGGATTATAGGGTTGTTGTCATAGATGATGCATCGTTTATGACTCTTCAGGCTGGCAATGCTCTTCTGAAAATATTAGAAGAGCCACCATCTTGGGGCATATTTATACTCTTTACATCCTATCCTGAAAGAATGCTGTCCACTGTTATGTCTCGATGTGTCAGACTTCGTTTGGATAGGTTTCCTGTGTCAGGTGTGGCTTCTTATTTTGTTGAGACTCGTGGTATTTCCTATGAAGAAGCACTTCTACTTGCAAGAATGTGTGAAGGGTGTCCGGAAAGAATAGATCATGTAGAGAATGTATTGAAGGCTTCTAGTGTTCTCGATCTCATAAGTGGATATTTTTATGAATACAATAAGTCAGATGTGTCTGTGGTAGAGGATCCTGTTTTATGGGATAAACTGGTGTATGAAGTTGCCGAGCAGGTTTTGAAAAAAGAAAATATGGAGCCAGATATACTTCTTCAGATAATAGAGTGGGAGGGAATGCTGGCAAATAATGTGCAGAAGAAACTGATATCAGATCTTGTTTACTGGAAAGTTAGGGAGGGAATGAAGGGTGCACACATATCATAGTGCTAAATCGCTGGATAGTGGAAGAAAGTTTGTTGTCAATGTCCCAGAAGGTTTGGATATACAAAACGGGGATCATATTGTGGTAAATGCCGAGATAGGTGAAATTATGGCAGAGTATCTTGGGGTTTTTAATACCCATGTGGATCTTGAGGAGAAGGAAAAGTTTGATGTGATAAGGCAGGCATCCGAAGATGATAAAAAAATATGGAATGAAAAGAAGGAATTCCTTGAAAAGGTGCTCCGTGTGGCACGGGAGAAGGTAAAGGACTATGGAGTTGCTATGTCTATATTTGCAGGAGAGGTTGCCTTAAAAGGTAGAACACTTACCTTATTTTTTACATCATCGGGCAGAGTGGATTTTCGTGCCCTCGTCAGAAATCTTCAGGAAACCTTTAATGTGAAAATTAGGTTGTGGCAAGTTGGTGTCAGAGACCGTGCCCAAATGGTTGGTGGCATCGGTGTATGTGGAAGACCCTTGTGTTGCCACAATCACATATTGGCATTTGACAATGTATCCATTTACATGGCGAAGAGACAACTTAGTGTCTTTAATCCCAGTCGTATATCCGGTCAGTGTGGTAGACTGATGTGCTGTCTTAGATACGAAGATAATGTTTATTTAGAGGCCGATGAAAAAGGTTTTCCCAAAGTTGGTGATGCTGTGCGTCTAAAAGACAATACCACAGGTAAGGTTATGACAAGAAATATATTTACCAATATGGTTTATATTCATACAGGTGAAGGCGGTCAATCTTGGGTGGATGTCGAAGATATTACGGAGGTGTGGAGAAAAGGACAATTGGTATTTAGTGTTGATGGATTCAAAGATAAAAAAGAAGATATGCAAGAAGAGAGTTTTTCAGATATCAATGAGGATTCTTCTGGGGAAGTATAAATAAAAATGGTGCGGAAGGCGGGATTTGAACCCGCACGGGCGTTTAGGCCCACTGGATCCTGAGTCCAGCGCGTCTTCCAGTTCCGCCACTTCCGCACCATCTGTTGTTATAATACAAAAGAAGTGAAATAATGTCAAGGGGTGAATAAAATGGGGTTTTGGGATGGCATAAAGAGATATTTGGGACTAGATTCAGATGAATATGATGAAGAGTATGAAGAGTATGAGGAATCAGAGGAGTTTGATGAAGAGGATAAATATGGAGCAAGAGGAGTTTCTTCTATAGAAACCCCTTCCTCTTATGAGAACATTGACGAAAACACTATATTCATTTACCATGCCCAGATGTTTGAGGATGTCAGATTTATAAAGCCTGTTATGAAGAAGAATGTTACAGTTATTGTAGATCTTACAGATATAGACGATAAAGATGAGAGAAGAAGATTTCTGGACTTTGCATGGGGTATGGCAAAGGCTGGTGGAGGACGCATGAAGGTTCTTGATACCCGTGAACTTTTATTTGCCGTAATTCTTCCATCTGGCAGTTGGGCACTGGTTGAAGAGTATTCTTCCAGTTATACGGAGCCTGATGTTGAGGAGGATGAGTCCCAGTAATGAGGGTTATTGCTCGCAATAAAAAGGCTCGTCATAATTATGAGATATTGGAAGAATATGAAGCCGGTATTGTTTTGAAGGGAAGCGAGGTAAAGTCAGTAAGACAGGGGAAAGTATCCATTGTTGAGTCTTTTGCCCGTGTGGAAGATGGTGAATTATGGCTTGAAAACATGTATATTGCTCCTTATGAGAAAGCATCTGCAGTATTTGGACATGATCCGAGGCGAAGACGTAAACTTCTTATGCACAAAAAAGAGATCAGGAGATTGGCAGGAAAACTTGCCCAGAAGGGTTTAACTTTGATACCACTTGAGGTGTATATTAATGATCGTGGACTTGTGAAGGTAAAACTTGGACTTGCCCGTGGTAAGAAAAAGTATGATAAAAGAGAGTCTATTAAAGCGAGGGATCTGCGTAGGAAAATAGCCGCAGAGTTAAAGAACTATCGCTAATTGATATGTATCCTGTGTTATAATTACATCTGCTAAGCTGGTAAAGTGAAAAGGAGATGGGGGCGACTGGTTTCGACGGGGAGTCGGGCCGGTACGCTGCAGGCCGGGTTGGTCGCCATCCCGTAAAAAAGGTGACGACCGAAAATAAATGCCGATTACGATTACGCACTTGCTGCTTAATTAATTAAGCAGCCGCCCCCCAGTGCTCGCCACCGGTACTGGGTGTGGTGTCAAATAGGTGGCAAGGTCTCTATGGTCGCCCCGCCATAGAGATCCGCAAATCGGGGCTTGGTCTCACCGCGGGTGCCTGTGCCCACCGGTGAGACGACAAGTAAACACAGGCTAAGCCTGTAGATGCGTACCGGGGAGGCTCTTCGGACGCGGGTTCGAGTCCCGCCGCCTCCACCAAACTTCTACTGATGTGGTGAGATGGAAAGAATATATGTTTTGGATTCTGGTATAGGTGGACTTGCTCTGGTTCGTGATCTTTGTACATTGGAGGCGAATGCCTCTGTTTTTTTTGTTGCCGACGCAAAATATTTTCCCTATGGTGCGAAGACAGAGCAAATGCTTTCCAATATATTTGATTTCCATGTTGCTGCAGCCCGCCTCTTTGGATTCAATGAGATAGTTGTTGCGTGTAATACCATGTCAACAGTTGTTATGGGGCATAATTATAAAATACCTGTCTGGCATCTGTTTGAAGGTTGGGGAGATCACTTGTCTTTTTATAAAAAGCCGTTAGTTCTTGCTACCCGTCGCACCATTGATTCCGGTGTTTACCAAATGTTAACAGAGGGACGAGGTATATATCTTTCTGCTACGACTCTTATTGATGCCATTCAAAGTGGAGATATGGCTAGCATTAAGGAGTGTTTGAAGTACATAAAACAGCAGGTTATAGAGTATGGTGTAGATGCTATTGTTCTTGGATGCACTCATTTATCATTTATAAGAGACATGTTCTATCATGAGATGCCACCATCTGTGCAGGTTGAAGATCCACTGTGGGATATGGCCAGACGTATTTTTAATATTACCGGTGCAGGTCAGTTGATACTTGAAGGTATTGGTAGTACTGACCCTACATATAATCCGTTGGACATTGTAAAGAGCATCCCGGGAAGTGGGGTGGTGAGAGGATGCAAGCGCTCCAAAACTGGCTTAATGCAGGGAATATGGCTCTTTTAGATACAATATATATAGTTGCTATTGGCACATTAGTGGCAATTCTGTATGTTTGGTGGCGTTTCGGAGCGAGATTTATTCTACCTTCATTGACATCAACTGTCTTAGGAATAGCAAGCGGAGTTTTCTCAGCACATTTCTTTTATCTTCTAACCGAAGTGCCTTACTATATAGGTAAGAACTATCTCTGGTATCCTTTGGGTTTTTTTCTTAACGGTTATATTGTTGGTCATATGGTAGCGATATTTACGTTTTCCTTCCTTATTTCATTCTTTGCCCCTCAGAACGCAGAAGTTATGATTATAACTACTCTCATTTCATTACCTGTGCTTTTCCCGGCATATTTAAAGTGGAGTATTTTTATAATAGGTATTTGTTTGTTAATAAATAAAGGTAGATATCGCTTTGCTATGGAAACTATTGCACTTATGCTGTTCTCTATAATTGCGGTG
>Ga0256831_1000726_pt1 | contig 17378 bp, 16 predicted proteins | sample 132544metaG_FD_189087 | JGI IMG/M metagenome (GOLD analysis project Ga0256831, IMG submission 189087) | Hydrothermal vent microbial communities from Lau Basin, Pacific Ocean - 132-544 | ecosystem: Environmental > Aquatic > Marine > Hydrothermal vents | place: Pacific Ocean: Lau Basin | collected...
GGCCATCACGCCGAGCGAAAAATGGGACAAGGCTTTTGCATATTCAACAACATCGCCCTTATGGCCAGATATGCCCAACACAAAGGCTTTGCGAAGGTTTTGATCGTCGATTTCGATGTACATCACGGCAACGGTACCCAAGATATTTTTTATACCGATGATACGGTTTGCTATTTTAGTACCCATGAAAAAAACAACTACCCCTATTTTACAGGTAGTGTGGAAGAGATTGGCGAGGGCAGGGGCAAGGGCTACAACATCAATCGCCCTTATGGGGACTACTGCACGGATGAGGAGCTGCTAAGGCTCTACGAAGATCTGCCGGGGTGGTTCGATTTTGACATTATGCTGGTGAGTGCCGGGTATGATTTGATGAAAGATGAGGCGATCTCTACAGCTCAGATCACTTTCGATGGGCTCCGGGCTTTGATAAGGCGCCTTTTGAATTTTGCTGGTGAAAAGCCTATCGCTTTCGTGCTCGAAGGTGGGTATAATCTCGAGAGTCTGGCCAGAAGTGTGGAGGTGACGCTCCAGGAGCTCACAAGTGTATAATTGGCGCAAGATCTACCGGATGGTGATTGAGCATAGGCGTGCTTTCATCCTCGTACAGCTCTTGGCACTTTTGGCTACTGTCGTCAGTATCCCTACGCCACTTCTTATGCCACTGCTTGTGGACGAGGTACTGCTGCATAAACCTGGCAAGCTTATCGAGACTATCCATACCCTTTTTGGTCAAGGAACTCCTCTGTTTTATACCATGGTGGTGCTTCTTTTTACTTTGATGCTTCGAGCTGGCTATGTGCTCTTTCAAGTGCTTCAGGCCAAGACTTTTCAAACAATCTCCAAAGATATCACCTATCAGATCCGAAAAGAGGTACTCACCCATTTGCAAAGAGTCTCGATGGAGGAGTATGAGAGCCTTGGCAGCGGCAAAGTGGCATCTAGGCTTGTCACCGATATCGATACGATCGATAGTTTTTTAAGTGCCAGCATCAGCAAGCTGCTTATATCTATACTCACCTTGATGGGCGTTTGTGTGGTGCTTTTACTTATACACTGGCAGTTGGCACTTTTCATTATTTTTCTCAATCCTTTGGTGGTGCTCTTTTCGGCCAAAATGGCCAGGGGCGTAGCAAGGCTCAAGAAGGAGCAAAATCGCCTCACGGAGGTGTTTCAAAACGCCTTGGTGGAGACTTTGGAGGTGTTCGAGCAGATCAGAGCCGCCAACAAAGAGGAGTATTTTTTGGCCAAGCTTTTGCGTCTTGCTAAAGAGCTCAAGGAGCGCTCCATAGAGTATGCCTACAAAAGTGATGCGGCAGCGAGGCTTAGCTTTTTGATTTTCATTACAGGCTTCGAGATTTTTCGTGCAGCCGGTATAATAGCCGTCGCTTACAGCGATTTGAGTATAGGACTTATGATGGCGATCTTTGGATATCTATGGTTCATGATGACACCGATCCAAGAGATCATCAATATCCAATATGCCAAACGAAATGCCGATGTGGCTTTAGAGCGTATCAACGAGCTGCTGCGTCTGCATCCAGAGCCTCAATTTCCCCATGAGGCCAACCCTTTTGAGGAGGAAAAGCCTATCGAAATAGCGGTGGAGCATCTTACTTTTGCCTATCCCGGCAAAGAGCCGGTGTTGAAAGATCTGAGTCTCACCATTCCAGGAGGTAAAATCAGCGCTATCGTAGGAGCCAGCGGCAGTGGGAAGACCACATTGGCCAGACTGTTGGTCGGATTTTATCCGCCTAAAAAGGGAGATATCCTCTACAATCGTATCTCCTATCGACGCATAGGATTGGATGTGATTCGCCAAAATGTGGCATTGGTGCTGCAAACGCCTGTGCTTTTTAACGACACGATACTGTTCAATGTGACATTGGGACATGATTATCCCAAAGAGAAGGTGATCGAGGCTTTGAAAATGGCCCAGATCTACGATCTGGTCCAGCGTCTGCCCGAAGGGCTGCATACGGTAGTGGGACGAGGGGGCGTGCGGCTAAGCGGCGGAGAGCGTCAGCGTATCGCAATCGCTCGTATGATACTCCAAGATCCAAAGGTAGTGATACTAGATGAGTCCACCTCGGCCTTGGATATGGAGACGGAGCAATTGCTCTTTTGTGCTTTGGAAGATTTTTTGAGCCGGCGTACTACTATTCTCATAGCCCACAGACCTAGCACGATCGAAAAGGCCGATATGCTCTTTTTCCTCAAAGAGGGTAGGCTGCAAGCACAAATGAGTTTCAAAGAGTATAAAGAGAAATCAAGGCAAAATTTGTGTATACTATAAAAAATCTCGAAAGGATTGCTATGGAATTACCAAAAAATATGAAAGAGCTTAAAGAGTATGTAGCCGAGAATTTTGCGAAACTGAGTGCGGAAGCGCAATTAGAGCTTCTTAAGACTTTGCATAAACTTCTCAAAAGCGAGGAGATCGTAAAAAAAGAGCTGGAGCTCGAGCAAAAACTGCTGGATGAAGAGAAGGCTACAAAAATATGCGCTATCGATGACGAGGAAGCAGCCATTCAAGAAGAGATCCTCGAGGAGATCAGACGTCACAACCATATCGATGTCCATATGTTCAAAGACGCAAGTGACGATCCTAGAGACGAAGATGCCAAATATGTGGACAAAACCCTCGACAAACCGATCAAAGATCCTAACGATCCGCTAGCTGAATATATAGATGAGTTAGAAGAGCAGGAGAAGCCAGAGACGTAAGTCTTTGGTTACTATTTTTTAATCGCTACATGATTTTGTTTTGAAAGTGGCGACCCCAGGGGGACTCGAACCCCCGTCACCGCCGTGAAAGGGCGGTGTCCTAACCGCTAGACGATGGGGCCGTCTCAGTAGTTTATGTGCTTGAAATATTATCAAAATATACTTAATCTATCATTAGGAGCTAGATGAAAAAAATATTATTCATATTTTTTTGGGCTTTTGCTCTTTTTGGCCAAGATCAAAACAAGAGCGATTTCAATGCATCTGTGTCCAGCTATCATTGGGTTACTTCCGAGGGTCAACCTTCACAAGCTCTTCATGTTCTTCTTAAAACCATAAAAAAAGACAATACCCTTTTGTGTAGAGACAGGCTGGAAAAAAGGATCATAGGGCTAAGGCGTCTTCTGGAGAAGGACAAAGAGGCTGCGAAGATCGAAGAGATGGCAAATGGTCTTCAAAAAAGTTACGATCATCTTCGTAATTATGGTTGTTTCGACCCCCGGCTTTTTTTGGAAGAGAACTTTTTGCCTCCCAAAAAATCCAAAATAGATGGTGAGTTTTCTTCCCCCATATTGAAAAAACTGTTCGCAGCACTGGAAAAGTATGAAAATCTTCGTCAAAAAGTGCATCTTTGGGAACCGATAGAGCTTGATGATATTCTTTATCTTACACCTGGCGGCAGCAATCGGGCTGTGGAAAAGATCAGGAGACGATTGGCATTGGAGGGGTTTTATCACGGAAGCGATTACAATTCCACACTCTACGACGAAGAGTTGAAAATGGCCGTGGAAGATTTCCAGCGCCACCATGGACTCAAAGATGACGGAGTCATCGGTCCCATGACCTTGTCGGCGATGAACGAGACATTGGAACACAAAATAGAGCGTATCAAGATTAACATCGAAAGAGCCAGATGGTTTTTGCAGCCCGACGATTTTTTCATCTTTGTGAACATTCCTGGATTTTTCATGCAGGTATACGAGCATGACAAGCCTGTTTTCGAATCCAAAGTGGTTGTGGGTAGAAAGGAGCGTCCAACTCCACAAATGCGCAATCTCGTCTCCTACTGTGTACTCAATCCTTACTGGCGTGCTCCAAAAACGATTCTCAAAGAAGATATTTTGCCCAGTCTCAAAAAAGGGGATTTTGAGCATCTCAAAGAGGAGGGCATCATCGCCTCCACCGACTATTACGGCAAGGAGGTGATCGATTTTGAGGATGTGAACTGGGAGTATTTCGATGAAGAAAATATGCCCTTCACTTTTTTGCAAAAACCGGGGCCCAATAACTTTTTGGGTTATGTGAAGTTCATGTTTCCCAATCGATTCGATGTCTATCTACACGATACCAATGCGAGAAATCTTTTTAAATACAGCTATCGGGCGCTGAGCTCCGGATGCGTCCGGCTCAAAAAACCTATAGAGCTTTTACATCTGATTTTGAATCGCCAAAAGGAGGTGGATTATCGAGATATTTTGGATAGATTGTGGACCCAGCAGACCCAAAAGATCCGTATCCGGCCAAATATTCCTGTCTATTTGCTCTATTTGAGTGTCTGGATGGATGAGAGGGGCGAGGTCTTTTTCTATCCCGATATCTATGGAATCGATGCGAAGATGTTGGCATTTTTGCACCAATGAAATTATGCTACAATGCAGTTTATCTATCCGAGGAGATGGAATGATAGAGCGAAGGGATTTTTTACGATTAGGGCTAATCGCCGGTGTGGGAGCGCTGATGCCTGGCTCTTTGATGGCCAACAGTGGAACGAAGAGTCTGCATCTTTACCATATCCATACTCATGAAAGAGTTCTTGCAACGTTTTGGGCAGATGGAGAGTATATCTACGAAGAGCTCGAAAATCTGGAATATTTTTTAAGAGATTACAGAAATGACCAGATTCACAAGATAGATTTGGACTTGATAGAGTATCTATACGCTATCCAATCTCTTCTTCATTCCAAAGAGATCCACATCATATCCGCCTTTCGATCCAAATATACCAACAATTATCTTAGGCACCATAGCAAAGGAGTGGCAAAAAATAGCTACCACACCAAAGGTAAAGCCGTCGATATAAGAGTACCGGGAGTTTCTCTTTCTACCCTCAAATATGCTGCATTGTCATTAAAAAGAGGAGGCGTTGGCTATTATCCTAGATCCAATTTCGTCCATATAGATACGGGAATGCCACGATATTGGAGGTTTCCAAAAAGATGATGGATATCGTTTTATATATCCACCTTTTAGCGGCGACGGTGTGGATTGGAGGAAGTGTCTTTTTATTTGCTCTTGGGGTATTTTTACGAGATAAAGAGGCGCAAAAAAGAGTCTATTTTCATGTGGGACCGATCTATGGCTATGTGGAGAGCGTTTGGCTGACGATTTTGATAATTTCTGGGCTTTGGATGTTCTTCCATCTGGGGCTTGATCGAATTTTTACCGAGGGCCATCCCCAAAGTATCGTGCATATTCTCAAAATAAAGCTCTCCTTGGTGGCTCTCATCACAGCAGCTACCGTCATCCATATGTACATCGCTTTCAAGACAAATGGTATAGAGCGCACTCCGCTCCAAAAACTGCTCTCAAGAGGGAGCAGTATGGCTATATTTTTGCTCAACCTCTTGATTTTGTGGTTTGCGATGCAGCTGAGGAATTTTTTGTAAAGCTAGCGCCCTACGCCGATTTGATGGTACTCAAATCCCATCTCCTCGAGCCGCTCTTTGTTGTATTGATTGCGGCCGTCGAAGATGATGGGCGATGCGAGCCTCTTTTTCATCTCATAAAAATCTGGACTACGAAACTCTTTCCACTCCGTCACCAAAATCATGGCGTCGCTGCCGTTGAGGGTGTCGTATTTGTTGTCGAAGTATTCGATACTGTCGTTATCTTTGAGCCAGTAGTTTTTCGCCTCTTCCATCGCTTTTGGGTCGTAGGCTTTGATTTTGGCTCCTCGTTTGGTGAGCTCTTGGACGATGGTGATGGAGGGGGCTTCTCGCATATCGTCGGTCTCTGGTTTGAAACTTAGCCCCCATAGAGCGAAGGTCTTGCCGCTCACATCTCCATCGAATCTGGAGAGGATTTTATTCAAAAAGTATTCTCTTTGCTCCTTGTTCACCTCTTCGACGGCTTTGACTATCTTGGGCTCCACGCCTGCGTCTTTGGCGATCTTTTCTAGTGCTTTCACATCTTTTGGGAAACAGCTGCCACCATAACCAACTCCAGGATAGATGAAGCTATAGCCTATACGTTTGTCGCTGCCTATGCCCACTCGTACCTTGTTGATATCGGCTCCCACCGCCTCGGCTATTTTGGCCATCTCGTTCATGAAGCTGATCTTGGTGGCCAGCATGGCGTTGGCCGCATATTTGGTCAGCTCCGCACTTTTGATATCCATCCCGATAAAACGCTCATGGCTTCTGGTAAACGGGGCGTAGAGCTCTTTGAGCTTTTCCATACTTTTGGGATCGTCCGCTCCGATGACCACACGATCTGGCTTCAAAAAGTCGTTGACGGCATCCCCCTCTTTGAGAAATTCCGGGTTGCTTACCACATCGAAATTCATCAGCTCCTCATACTTTTCTTGGGAGATTTGGCCACTCTTTAGTCTCTTTTTGAGCTCCTTTTGGATTGTCTGGCGCACTTTGTCCGCAGTGCCCACGGGGACGGTGGATTTGTCCACTACGATGAGCGGATGGGTCATATGCTGGCCGATCTCCTTGGCCACTGCCAGCACATATTGCAAATCAGCGCTCCCGTCCTCTCCTTGGGGAGTTCCTACGGCTATGAAGAGGATCTCGCTTTTTTCGAGTGCCTCTTTGATATCGGTGGTGAAGTGGAGTGTGCCTATCTTGAAGTTTTCCTTGACGATCTCTTCGAGTCCCGGCTCGTAGATAGGGATGATGCCTTGTTTTAGTTTTTCAATCTTTTCTTCATCGATATCCACGCAGATGACGTTGTTGCCCATCTGGGCCATACATGCCCCTGTGACGAGACCCACATATCCCGTTCCAACTATTGCTAAATTCACGGATGGTTCCTTGTTTTTTGTGTGATTATATAAAAAAGGAGATTAAAGTTTTATTGGAGTCTTAGAAAATGATTAGGAGTCTTGTCCTCAGAATGCTCGGTGGGCCTGGCAGGACTCGAACCTGCGACCAACCGGTTATGAGCCGGTTGCTCTAACCAACTGAGCTACAGGCCCACCGAACATTCTTGCGGGTTATCGTCACTTCGTTCCTCGGACGAGCCGGTTGCTCTAACCAACTGAGCTACAGGCCATGAATATGGCTCGAATTATACAAAAATCTATATCTAAAAGCAAGAAGGTGCTCTAAAAGGCCAAAGAGTATCATGAAATTGACAAAGCTGCTGCCGCCATGACTAAAAAGGGGCAGCGGCACGCCCACCACGGGTGCCAGACCTATGGTCATGGCGATATTGACGCTCATATAGGTAAATATGAGCAGAGCGATCCCCACGGCTACTACTTGGGTGAAATAATCCCCCTTGAGTTTGAAATAGATACCAAAAAGATGGAGTATCAAAAGAGCGTAGAGCCCGACCAGCAATAGTGCCCCAATGAAACCAAACCGCTCGATATAGTAAGCGAAGATGAAATCGCTGGTAGCGATAGGCAAAAATTTGAGCCTTGTTTGGGTGGCATCCTCTTTTGGTTTGCCCCATAGTCCCCCTGAGCCTATGGCTATGATCGATTGCTGCACATGGTAGCTAGGCTTTTCGCTCAAAAAATCCTGGATCCTCTTTTTTTGATAATCGTGCAGAAGATATTTGTACGAAAGTGGCACCAAAAAGGCGATGAGAAGTGCCAGCGTCGCCCAGATCTTCCAGTTGACTCCCACCACAAAAAGTACTCCATAGCCTATGATGAGCAGCACCAGAGCGGTACCAAGATCTGGCTCTTTGGCTATGAGGAAAAAGGGTAGTAGGATATAAAAGGAGATTTTAGCAAAATCTCTCCAGCCATATCCCTCCTTGGGAGGTGGGTTGTTTTGGATCAAAAATGCCAGCATCAGGATAAATGCCGGTTTGAATATTTCCGATGGCTGAATGGTCAAGTGAGTAAAAGGAATCTCCAGCCACCGCTTGGCCCCTAGGCGACTCACACCAAATAGGTCTACGCTGAGTAGCAGTGCGATCATGAACCAATAAATGGCTGGGATGAGCCACTTGTACTCACGTATCGGGAGCAAAAAAGTGGCAAGAAAGGCTCCTAGACCTATGAAGTAGTACAGTAGCTGCTTTTTGGCCAAAATGGGATTGACATCGGATATAAGGTAATAGGAGAGCAGCATAAAAGGGATAATAAGTCCCAACAGGACAAAATCGAAGTGGGTGAGGATACGTCTATCTATCAAATACATCTTTTTTCGTATAATTATATCAAAGGATGGTAGTCGTGGAAAAAAGATTCGTAGCACAAAGTGGTGAGCGGCTGGATAAGTTTTTGACTCAAAAAATGGATGAGAGCAGAAACCAGATCGAGCAGCTTATCAAAAAAGGCTTCGTGAAAGTAGATACAAAAGAGGTAACCAAGCCCGGACATAAGCTAAAATCTGGCCAAGAGGTCATAGTCACTCTGCCTTCTCCAACAAAAAGCGAGAGGGCTCCGGTGGATTTCGAGGTGGAGAGCGTGTATGAGGACGAAGATATCCTGGTGGTGAACAAACCGGCAGGGGTGGTGGTCCATCCAGCCCCTAGCGTCAAGGAGCCTACGTTGGTGGACTGGCTCAAGCAAAAGGGGATAAGCCTCTCCACTATCAGTGGAGAAGAGCGCCACGGGATCGTTCATCGTATCGATAAAGAGACGAGTGGCTTATTGGTCGTGGCCAAAAACAACGAAGCCCACCAAAAACTCTCCCAGCAGCTGCAAGACAAAAGTATGGGGCGCTACTATCTGGCCTTTATCGAGCCACCTCTTAAGGAGAATGTGGTAGTGGATAGGCCAATTGCCAGAAACCCAAAAAATAGACTCAAAATGGCGATAATGGAAAATGGGCGTAGTGCCAAAAGCGCTTTTGTCAAGCTGCTTTCTTCCAAAAATGGTAGATACGAGCTCATAGGAGCCAAGCTCTTTAGTGGCCGCACCCATCAGATCAGGGTGCATCTAAGCTCCTTGCATAGGCATATTTTGGGGGATAGTTTATATGGCTTTAAGAGCAAAGGCGTTACAATACCCAGAGTTTTTTTACATGCATATATCTTGTATCTTTTGCATCCAAGAAGCGGCGAAAGAATGGAGTTTGTAGCCTCTTTGCCGCAGGATATGAAAGAGTTTGCCGCAAAACATTTCGATATGGAGACTTTACATGAAAAGATCGATCCTCATAGCTTTACTTCCTATTTTGATGATGCTGAGCGGTTGTGGACTACAGCCACAGCCTTCCAAGCCAAAAATTGATCTAAGCTTACCTACAGTCACGAAGATCAGGACTCTAAGCGATATCAAATCGATCGCTTTGGAGTGGACGCCAGTGTATGACGAGAGGGTGCAAGGCTACTATCTCTACAGAGGTCAGGGCTCCAAGCTCAAGCGAATCGCAAAAATCGAAGATCGTTACCGATCCCACTATCTCGATACCAATCTCAAGCCAGACACTCTTTATGAGTATCGTCTGAGCACCTACGACAAGATGGGCAAAGAGTCCAAAGCGAGTCCTGTGGCCAAGGCCAAGACATTGCCCATACCGGAGTCCGTCTCCTTTTTGGAAGCTATCGATCATCTTCCAAGAGAAGTCAAGCTGATCTGGCGGCCGCATCCCTTTCAGCGAGTGGAGTGGTATATTGTGGAGCGCAGTGAACCCACAAGTGAGGAGTGGCAACAGCGTGCCACGCTCAAAGGGCGTCTCAATGCCGAATATATCGACAAAGGCCTCAAGGACAATCATATCTACTATTATCGCATACGGATAAAGACCTGTGACGGTATCCTCTCCAAACCCAGCAAAGTGGTCAAGGCCAATACCAAACCACGCCCCTCTGTGGTACGTGGGCTGACCGCCACCAAAAACCTACCCAAAAAGATCATCGTACGATGGCAGCCAAATCCCGAGCCCGATATCGATCACTACAATGTCTACAAGAGTATTTTCGAGCTGGGTCCTTATATCGTAACGGCCAAGACGAAACGCACCGAATATGTGGATCTGATCGATGAGGATGGAGCCAAGCGTTACTACAAAGTCACAGCTGTGGACAGTGACGGGCTCGAGAGCTTCAAGCAAGACGTACCGGCAGTGGGTCAGACTCTTCCCAAGCCTTTGCCTCCGGTGATCGACGAGCAAAGATTTGAAAATGGCACGCTCTACCTTCGATGGGAATCTCCTGATGGCAGGGCGGTGAAGTATATCGTCAAAAAGATCGAAAAAGAGGGTTTTTTGAAAGAGAATGTCTATACATTCACCAACATAAAAAGCAACACTTTTACAGATGCAGGACTCAAACCTGGTGTCAAATACATCTACACGGTGATCGCCGTGGACAAGTATGGTATCCAGTCCAAGCCGAGCAAAGAGATCGTCATCAAGGTGCCTAAAAGCTAATGCCTCATATTGTCGCAAAAAAAATAGAACTACCCTCGTTTCCCTTTAGACGAGGGGAGTTAGAGTATCTATGGAAGGCCGATGCCATCGATTCAAATGAGCGATTGATAGGAGTGCGATACGAAGATCTTCAATTTTTGCTGGAGATCAAGCAAAAAGAGGGGCGCTACGTGATCAAGGCCGACAAGGTGACACGACCAGCTCCCACCTATATCGTCAAAATGGCTCTCAAAAACTTTTGTGAAGAGGCCGAGTGTGAAGTGCTGCATGACAATCTCTCTACCATCAAGCCATCCCATATTCAAAAGGCTCAGGAATTTTTAAAAAATATCGACTATTTCATCCACCACTTTCCAAAGCATAAAGAGGTGTGGATAGAGGTGGGATTTGGAAGCGGCCGGCATCTGCTCTACCAGGCCAAGAGTCATCCAGATATTTTGTTTGTAGGAATCGAGGTACACAAGCCCTCTATAGAGCAGCTTTTGGGGCAGATCGCTTTGCAAAAATTGGACAACATTTTGGTGCTCGATTACGATGCGAGACTTTTTATGGAGTTCGTGCCTTCCAATATCGTAGGCAAGATCTTCGTCCATTTTCCTGTCCCATGGGATAAAAAGCCCCATAGAAGGGTGATCTCCAAAGCCTTTTTGAGTGAAGCGAAGCGGATACTTAAGCCAGGGGGGATACTGGAGCTTCGTACCGATAGCAAAAACTACTTCGACTACGCCTTGGAGATCTTCTTGGATGAATCAAAAGCCAAGTTGGAAGTGACCAAAAATATAGAGCCTCCCATTAGCAGCAAATACGAGGATAGGTGGGTGCGGCTTGGCAAAGATATCTACGATATAAGGTTTGAGAATCTAGAGAGCTCAGATGAGTTGAAACTGGATATGGATTTTTCTTTTAGAAAGGGGGCTAGTCTAGAGACCTTGATGAGGCTTGTGGGTCAGACCAAAGTGTATGATGATTTTTTCATTCATTTTCAAAAGCTCTACCAAATAGATGAAAAGCGCTATTTGCTGGAGCTCTCCTTTGGTAGTTTCGATAGGCCCGAACACAAATATCTGCTGATGGAAGAGGATACTATCCAATATTTTCCAAAGCCCCCCGTACCATCCAAAGCCAATAAAAAAGCACATATCAAAATAGAAGAGTCGCTCCATGCCTAAAGAGAAAAATGTCATTATCGCAAAGGATCTGTGTCTAGAATACAAAAAGGACGTGCCCATCATCAAAGACTCCACTTTTACGATTAAAAGTGGCAGTTTCGTCTTTATCACGGGTCCTAGTGGAAGTGGGAAAAGTACTCTATTAAAATCCTTTTATGGTGAATTGAAGCCAAAAAGTGGAATTTTGCAAATAGGTGGAGTCTCCCTCAACGATATAAAATCCTCAAAGCTCGCTTTTTTGAGAAAGTATCTTGGGATTATCTTCCAAGACTACAAACTGATCAAAGAGTGGACTGTGGAAAAAAACGTGATGCTGCCGCTGCTCATAGCGGGATATTCCAAAAATGTATGCGAGGCTCAGACAAAGAGGCTGCTCAAGCATGTGCGCCTCAGCGGCAAAGAGCACTACTATCCACTGGAACTCAGTGGTGGGGAGCAGCAAAGGGTGGCTATGGCCAGAGCCCTGGCACACAATCCTGTAATCATACTAGCCGACGAGCCTACGGGCAACTTGGACGAATACTCCTCCAGAGTGATTTGGGGGCTGTTGGAAGGAGCCAACGAGCAGTTAGGTACTACGGTAGTGGTGGTGACTCATAGCATCCCTACCAATCTCAAAGTCCCATTCAAGCACTTTTATATCGAAAACGGAACGGTCTATGAAATCTCTTAAAAACCATATCTCTTTGATCATTCCGCTCTTTGCCATTTTGTTTGCTGTGGAGTTTTATTTCATCATCGACAAGATTATTGCCGAATATGAGGCGAATCTTAGCAAGGACTACTCCATCATCGTCGTATCCCAAAAGCCTTTGACATTGGTGGAGCTCAAAGCGGTGGAGCCTGACATTGTGGCGATCAAAGAGGTGAGCAGCGAGCTGATCCTCCAGCGACTCAAGCAAAACGGGGTGGAGGTGGACTACAAAGAACTCAAAAATTTTCTACCCCACTTTTACAAAGTCTATCTTGGCAGTTTTCCTTCTGCTTCTACTTTGAAACATATCAAAAAAGTTTTGCAAAGTGTGGCTGGAGTGACGAGAGTGGAGACTTTTACCAAGGTTCATGAGAAAATCTACCATTTTCTCATATTTTTGAAAAATATATCCAAATTTTTCTTGGCGATCATTTTCGTCACGAGTATCATGCTCGTTTTCAAACAGATAGAGATATGGAATCTAGAACATAGTGAGCGGATGTATATCATGGCACTTTTTGGCGCGCCACTTTGGATGAGAAACGCTATACTGATCAAACTTTCCATAATAGATACCATTATCAGTACTCTGCTTGTCTATGCAATCTATTCCTATCTGCTCTCCACCAAATATCTCAAAGAGCTTTTGGGATTCGAAAATATCACCATAGATTCGCATGATCTTCTAAAAGATGCAGTGTGGCTCTTTTTGCTTGGTATCCTTATTTCTGTAGTCAACGTACTTATCGTATCATGGAGGCAACCAAAAATAGTATGAAAGTGCTTCTTTTTTTTCTATTTCCTCTGCTTCTTTTGGCCTCTTCCATCGATCAAAAGATAGAGCGCTCGAAAAAACAGCTACAAACCACGCAGCGTCATATCAAAGGAGTCAATCTCAAACTCTCTAAAATTGCCAACAATATCAAGTCGTTGCAAAAAAGCCTCGACAAAATCGATCGGCAGCTCAAGACTTTGAACAGCGATTTGGCCGCTTTGAACGAGCTATACAAAAAGAAACTGGAGCGAAGTGAAGAACTAAAAAAGAGGATCGAGAAGTTGACCAAGAAGGAGGGGGATCTAAAGCAGAATATGGTGCTGCTGATCTCTCGGGTCTTTTCCAAATCACTACTCCTCTCCTCGATGAAACATCCTACCCAAGAGGATATTTTTCAAGAGGAGGCTCTCAAAGCGATCCAGTCTGGAGCGCAAAATAGGCTCAAGCACGTCAGCAAAGAGTATCTTCAAACCAAAAACAGACTCCAAGCCAGTAAAAAAGAACTCTCGAGCATAGAGTCCCAAATCAAAACTTTGCTACAAAAACGAAGTGAGCTCAAACGGCTCAAGCTGGTCAAAGCTAAAAAGATAAAGCAGTTGCAAAAACAAAAAAGCGCTTATGACAAAGAGCTCCAAGCCCTGGTGGATCAGCGAAGATCTTTGGCAAAGACACTAGAGCGTCTTAGGATAATCAAGAGTCGGGCTTTGGCACGAAAGAGCTCTTCTAAGATCAAAGTCAAAAAATATGGCGAAAAGAGTTATCAAAAGCTGCGCACCGTCCACTACCGAGGTCCCAAGACGATCCCACCTTTGCGGAACTTCGTGATCACTAAACGATATGGTCTCTACAAAGATCCCATCTACAATATCGAGATCCCCAATGAAAATATCGAGCTCAAGCCTCTCACGCCAAATGCCAAGGTCAGGAATGTACTCAATGGCCGTATCATTTTGGCCAAATGGACGCCTCATCTCAAAAACGTGGTGATCGTCAAGCATACCGGAGGTCTGTATACCATCTATGCCTATTTGGACAAGCTAGCGCCATACATCAAAAAGGGACGTAGAATAAAAAAAGGCTATATCATCGGCCGTGTCGGCTCCAAACTGATCTTTGAAGTGACCAAAAACAATGCCCATATCAATCCATTGGAACTAATCAAAGTTAGATGAAAATTTAATCAGATTATTAAATCTTTTTGGATAAAATTGGCAAACTTTCATAAAGAGGGTCATAATGGCAAAACGGGTTTTGATCAAATTTTCCGGAGAGGCTTTGGCCAACGAAGATGGGCATGGGATAGATAGCAAGACGCTCAAATTTATCGCTTCACAGATCAAGCCGCTAGTGGATAGTGGGGTGGAAGTTGGACTGGTCGTGGGTGGTGGTAATATCATCCGTGGTGTCAACGCCTCGAAAGAGGGGATCATCAAGCGCTCCAGCGGAGATTATATGGGGATGTTGGCTACCGTGATCAATGCAGTGGCACTACAAGAGGCGTTAGAGTATTTTGGTCTTGCTGCAAGAGTCCAAAGCGCTATCGAGATGAACGAGATCTGTGAGCCCTTTATCGTACGCAGAGCCATCCGCCATCTGGAGAAGGGGCGTATCGTGATCTTTGCAGCGGGTACGGGAAACCCATTTTTTACTACCGATACAGCGGCCACTTTGCGAGCTATCGAAATAGGTGCGCAGATGATCATCAAAGCCACCAAAGTAGACGGTGTCTACGACAAAGACCCAAACAAATATCCAGATGCCAAAAAAATTCCAAGACTGACCTACGACGAGGCACTACAAGACAATATCAAAGTGATGGACGATACGGCCATCGCCTTGGCCAAAGACAACTCTTTGCCCATAATCGTTTGTAATATGTTCGAAGAGGGAAATCTCTACGATATCATCGTCAATGAAAATTATGAAAAATGCTCTATCGTGAGTGATAAAAAGGAGAATGAATGAGACTGGAAAAGATCACCGCTGAGGCTTTGGAAAAAGTAGGATATGACCGCTACCTACTCTCTTTGGGAGTGGCCGAGAGAGCCAACGAACTGGCTCTTGGTAAACCCCCTTTGATAGATGTGGATGTCAAAAAGTACAAATATACCGATATCGCTTTGATGGAGATAGCTCAAGGAAAGCTTAAAATAAAGATACGTAAGACCGAGGGTTGATGCAAGAGCTCGTCGAAAAAATTCGCTCTATCCACGATGTAGAGGAGGCGACACGGCTCCTCTACCAAATATGCCCCTACAATCCTAAAATCGAAAAAGCGTTGGAATTTGCCAAAGAGGCCCATAAGGAGCAGTATCGAAAAAGTGGAGAGCCCTATATCATCCATCCGATCCTTGTGGCGGCGATCACGGCATATGTAACGGCCGAGGAGGAGATGGTAATAGCGGCACTTTTGCACGATGTGGTGGAGGATACCAGTTTCACTATCGAAGATATCCAAGAACGATTTGGCCAAAACGTGGCAGATCTGGTAGAGGGACTTACTAAAATCGTGGAAATTAGAAGTGAAGAGCTGATCCCATCTACATCCGATGAGAAGCTCATCACCTCAGCCCTTTCCTTTCGTAAGATGCTCATCGCCTCCATCAAAGATGTGCGAGTCCTCATCGTCAAACTGTGCGATAGGTTGCACAATATGCTTACCCTTGACGCTCTGCCGCCAAACAAACAAAAGCGTATCGCCGAAGAGACATTGGTAGTCTATGCGCCTATAGCTCATCGTTTAGGGATCGCCTCGATCAAAAACGTTTTGGAGGATCTGAGCTTTTACTATCTTTTTCCCCAAGAGTACAAAAAGATAAACGAGTTCATCAGCTCCCACAAACTGGAGCTTCAGATGAAGCTCAACGGCTTTATCGAAGAGGTCAAAAAAAAGATTGTCCAGTATGGCCTTCGCGCCGACGAATTCGAGATCCTTGGTCGTATCAAGCACTACTACTCTATTTATCTGAAGATGCAGCGAAAAGGGATCTCCATCGAAGAGGTACTCGATCTTTTGGCCATCCGTGTATTGGTGCGCCATAAATTGGATTGCTACAAGGTGTTAGGTATCGTCCATACCAATTTCAAACCCCTTATCATGCGTTTCAAAGACTACATCGCCATTCCGAAAGAGAACGGCTATCAGACGATCCATACCACCGTCTTCGATGATGCCAGTATCTTCGAAGTACAGATCCGTACCTTCGATATGCATCGAATGGCCGAGTTTGGCGTAGCGGCACATTGGAAATACAAGATGGGTGATACCAGCGTCAATCTAAAATGGCTGGAGAATTTGCAGTATCAAAACGACAATATCGAAGAGTTTTACGAGCTTGTCAAAAACGATCTGTTCAGCGAGGATATCTCCGTATTCTCTCCCAAAGGGGATCTTTTTACCCTGCCACGAGGTGCCGTGGCGTTGGATTTTGCCTATGCGATCCATACAGATGTGGGCAATAGGGCAAAAGCGGCGTATATCAACAAACAAAAAAGAACACTGCTTACCGAGCTCAAAAACGGAGATATAGTCCGTATCGAACTAGCCGATGAGCCGATTTTGAGATGTAGCTGGATCGATGCGGTCAAAACATCCAAAGCCAAAGAGCAGATGCGCTCACTCTGTCGCCAAAAATATAAAGAGATCAATGCAAAAGCGGCGATCAATATCCTGGCCAGCGAGCTTCGTATCAATCCCAAGCAGATAGCGCAGTGGATCGAAAACCAAGGACTCCAAAACTCATTGCACCGCATCGCCACGGAGCTAAACTTCCTCAAAGAGGTCAAAAACAGATATCTAAGCGAATATAGAAAATCCAAAGGGATGCTCTATCTGCTCTCGCCAAAACATGTGAAACTTCATAAAAAAGAGATCGAGAACTTTGCCTTTTATACCAGCCATACCATCTCCAAAGTGGAATTCGATTACTGCTGCCATCCAAAACATGGGGACGAAATAGTAGCCTTCAAAAAAGATACTACAGCAATTATCCACCACAAGATGTGCCATAAAGCCCAAGAGCTTATAGAACAAGGCGAACCTATGCTTTTTGTGGAGTGGAAAAAAGATAGCATGCCAAGATTCAAGCTCATAGCGTTGCTGCCGGACAAAAAAGGGGCTTTGGCCGACTTTTTACACTATTTGGGCAAACTTGATATCAACATAAAAACCATCGAGCTTGGCAAGAACATCGAACAGACAAACCTGTGCGAAATGGAATTCGAGGCCCCTTTGGACGACATGGAACTTTTAAGGAAAAAAATAGCTCAAAAAGCTAAAATTATAGAATTCATTCAAGCCGACGATGCGTATAATCAATAGGAGGAGAGATGCTACAAGAGGCTTTGGCCGAAATCAAACGAGGTACCGCCGAAATCATAGACGAAGAGCGAATCACTAAGCTGCTGGAGCGCTACTTCAAAGAAGGTAAAAACTATACTGTCAAAGCGGG
>Ga0256831_1000727_pt1 | contig 17370 bp, 16 predicted proteins | sample 132544metaG_FD_189087 | JGI IMG/M metagenome (GOLD analysis project Ga0256831, IMG submission 189087) | Hydrothermal vent microbial communities from Lau Basin, Pacific Ocean - 132-544 | ecosystem: Environmental > Aquatic > Marine > Hydrothermal vents | place: Pacific Ocean: Lau Basin | collected...
ACTAATCAGCGAAATAACTATGAAACTTAATAGAAGACCTCGAAAAAAATTGAACTATAAAACACCAGGAATTGTATTTTTAAATAAATTTGGGGATAATGTCGCACTTGCTTCTTGAATTTTCGATACCTCATAAATAGAGGATTACAAGGCATAAGGAAATTATCGTAATTTACTAAAAATCAAACCTTTGCGACTTTGCAGCTTCGCGAGAAACAAAAAATTAACAAAGCATTGTACTCAATTTGAATAAGAAACCGTACAAATACAAAAAAAGCCTTTCGTAATAAACAAAAGGCTTTTTAAAATGAATAGTTTTATACTTGACTTACAAAATACTTTCAACCTTTTCGAGCGGTAAACCAAAAGCATCGGCAACACCTTTGTAAACTACTTTTCCGCCAACAACATTCAACCCTTTACGCAATGGTTCACTGTCGACACAAGCCTGTTTCCACCCTTTTTCGGCAATTTGAATGGCATACGGCAATGTAGCGTTGGTAAGCGCAATTGTTGACGTGCGAGGTACCGCACCCGGCATATTAGCCACACAATATTGAATTACATCGTCAATCACAAAAGTCGGGTCGGTGTGTGTGGTTGCTTTTGTAGTTTCGAAACAACCACCCTGGTCAACAGCAACGTCAACCATTACCGTTCCTGGCCGCATTGTTTTCAGCATATCGCGGGTTACAAGGTGCGGTGCTTTCGCTCCCGGAATAAGTACTGCACCAATAATTAAATCGTGCGTTTGTACCATTTCGCGAATGTTGTAATCGTTACTCATCATTGTTTTTACGTTGGCCGGCATTATATCGTCTAAGTAACGCAAACGCGGCAGCGAAATATCCATAATAGTCACATCGGCACCCAGCCCGGCAGCCATTTTTGCTGCTTCGGTTCCAACAATTCCACCGCCCAAAACCAGCACTTTTGCCGGAGGAACTCCGGGAACTCCACCTAAAAGAACACCGTAACCACCATACGTTTTTTCAAGATATTTTGCACCTTCCTGAATCGACATACGACCTGCAACTTCGCTCATTGGAATTAAAAGCGGCAACGAACGATCGGCTAATTCAACTGTTTCGTAGGCAAGGCAAACCGATTTATTTTCAATCATGGCATGGGTTAACGCTTCGCCCGATGCAAAATGAAAATAGGTATACAATATTTGCCCCTCTTTAATCAGTTTATATTCCGGTTCTATGGGCTCTTTTACCTTAATAATCATCTCGGCAATAGCATACACATCTTCAATGGTCGGCAATATTTTTGCTCCTGCAGCAACATAATCTTCATTGTGGAAACCACTTCCATTTCCGCCATTTTTCTGAACATAAACTTCGTGTCCGCGTTTTACCAGTTCGGCAGCTCCGGCCGGAGTTAGGGCAATGCGGTTTTCGTTATTCTTAATCTCTTTTGGTACTCCGATAATCATTTTAATCTGATTTTAATAAGTTATTTAACGACAAAAGTAAACTTGTAAACGCAGCAAAAATATGACAATTACGCACATTTTTCCTAACAATCGATTCTTTTTACCGACTGGAAGTTAACAATTCACAAATTGGAAGTTAACTTTTCAATAACATTTAAAACTGAAAAAAAACATATACTATTAATTTCAATTTGATACTTCTATCTTTGCTTTGTTAAAAGAAAAAATAAAATATGCCTACAGTATCAAATAGGGGACGAATAATGCCCAACTCGCCAATCAGGAAATTGGTACCATTGGCCGATGAAGCAAAAGCAAAAGGACGAAAAGTTTATCATCTGAATATTGGCCAGCCCGATTTGCCTACCCCGCCCGAGGCGTTGAAAGCGATACAAAATATCGACCGCTCGATTTTAGAGTATTCGCCCAGCGAGGGAATCCGTTCGTTCCGTGAGAAGTTGGCAAAATACTACCACAAATTTAACATCGATGTTACTGCCGATAACATTATAATCACCACCGGTGGAAGCGAAGCAGTTACTTTTGCTTTTATGAGCTGCCTCGACCCGGGCGACGAAATTATTGTACCCGAACCGGCTTATGCCAACTACGAAGCATTTGCCATTGTTGCCGGGGCAAAAATTAAATCGATTGCAGCCGATATTGAAGAGGGATTTGCTCTGCCCCCAATTGAGGAGTTTGAAAAATTGATTACCCCGAAAACCAAGGGAATTTTAATTTGTAACCCCAACAATCCCACCGGGTATTTATACACACAGGAGGAGATGAATAAAATTCGCGACCTCGTTAAAAAATACGATTTATACCTTTTCTCCGATGAAGTGTACCGCGAATTTTGTTACACCGGTGCTCCTTACATTTCGGCTTTTCATCTCGAAGGAATAGAGCAAAATGTGGTACTTATTGATTCGGTTTCGAAACGATACAGCGAGTGTGGCTTGCGAATTGGCGCACTGATTACAAAAAACAGTGAGGTAAAAAAGAACGTAATGAAATTTTGCCAGGCGCGTTTAAGTGCACCGTTAATCGGGCAAATTGCTGCCGAGGCGTCGTTAGATGCCAACGACAATTATATGCTGAACAACTACAACGAATATGTAAATCGCCGGAAGTTTTTAATCGATGGGCTAAACCGAATCGACGGAGTTTATTCTCCAATTCCTATGGGTGCATTTTATACCGTTGCCCGCCTGCCGGTCGATAATGCCGACAAATTTTGTGCCTGGCTGCTTTCCGATTTCGAATACGAAAACCAAACCCTGTTTCTGGCTCCGGCATCGGGCTTTTATACTCTCCCCAACCGTGGAATCGACGAAGTACGAATTGCCTACGTACTAAAAAAAGAAGATTTAGCCATTTGTTTAAAAATATTAAAAGAGGCGCTGAAGGTTTATCCGGGAAGCAAAGTGCGAAAAGTTATTGATGCCGTTGCCGGAGAGTAACACCGTTTTGAATAACGCAACACTAAGTTGCCGGCTTTTCTTTCCCTCCCGGCCTTTTGTTTTTTTTATTCACCTGGCGCATCTAAAATGCACAATAGTTCATTTAGCTTTGGCAATGTAAATTGAAGAAAACTCTTCTCTTCGAACATAAACAAAACATTTATTTTCGCTCCAATCGGCTTTTTATTTCCATTTTACAGGAATAAGTTGTTTTACTTTGCACAAAAAATAAGCAGAAACACATAGTGCATAAAGATGAAACAATACGATATAATTGTAATAGGAGCAGGTCCGGCAGGAATAATTACCGGATTAACAGCAAAAAAAGAGAATCCTGAAAAATCGGTTTTAATGATTCGCGAAGAAGATAAAGGGCTGGTTCCTTGTGGGATACCTTACGTTTTTCATTCATTAAGTTCGGTTGACAAGAATGCAATGGGGCCAAAACCATTTATTGATTTGGGAGGCGAAGTAATTACCGATGCAGTAACAAATGTAGATGTGAAAAACAGTACATTAAAAGTTGAATCGGGCAATGAATTTATGTTCGACAAACTTGTATTTGCCACAGGCTCGAGATATGTAACGGCAACGTTTATTCCGGGATACGAATTAAAAAATGTTTTTTACATCAAAAAAAGCTACAACTATATCAGTAATTTGGTTGAAGAATTAAAAGATAAAAAGAACATTGTTATTGTTGGCGGAGGTTTTATTGGAGCAGAAGTGTCGGAGCAGATTGCAATGAATAAGGGAAAGAACGTTACACTTATTGAGAGTGAACAGTTCTGTTTCTCGAAAGCTTTTTCAGGCGAATTAAGCGAAATTGCAACCGGAAAGCTGAAAGAGTGCGGCGTAGATATTCATACATCATCGTTGGTAAAGAAAGTTTTAGGAGAAAACGGTGTTGTTACTGGCGTGCAATTAAAAGACAAAACTGCGATAGACGCCGATGCTGTAATTTTTGCTGTTGGCTACCGGCCCAACACAACACTGGCAAAAAATGCAGGATTAAGCATAAATAAAGCAGGAGCAATTGTTATCGACAACTACGGACGAACATCGGAAGAGAATGTTTTTGCCGTTGGCGACTGCTCTCAAACACTGGGCTATATTACCGGCCGAATTGATAATATTATGTTGGCATCGACAGCAACTGCCGAAGCACGAATTTTGGGCTACAACCTGTTTGGCATAAAAATTAAGAACAGTTTTACCGGAACAATAGGTATCTTCTCGACAAAGATTAATGGATTTACAATGGCTGCCGCAGGGTTAAACGAAAAAAGTGCTGTTCAGGCAAATATAGAGTTAACATCGGCTCAGTTTACCGATTTCGACAAACATCCGGCCACGTTAAACAGTACCTGGCCGCTAACTGTAAAATTATACGTATCGCCTTCTAACGGCCATATTCTGGGAGGCGAAGTATGGGGCGGAAAAACTGCCGGAGAGATAATTAATTTAATTGGTTTTGCAATTCAGAAAAATATTACTGTTTACGAACTTATTTCGCTGCAAATGGGGTCGCATCCCCTGTTAACATCGGCACCAACCAAGCCAATTATTGTTAGGGCTGCCGAAGCTGCAATTACTAAAATCAGAGAGTTTAATAACTAAATTCAGACTAAGATATATTTACAAACAGGCAAAACAACAAATTTTATTTTTCCGGTTCGGCATCGAAACGTTCAATAAAGTCGGTGGAAAGAACGCGAAATTCGGTACGCCGGTTTATAGCCCGGGCAATTTCTTGTTGCTCGGGAGTAAGTTTCAAAATAAACTCTTCGGTAAGAATATCGTTTTTCTTTAAGAAATCGTACTGTTTTGCTAACTTACGGGTAACCTTTTTAGGCCAGGTTTCGCCATATCCTTTGGCTACCAAACGTTGCGGATTAATTCCTTTTTCGATAAGATAATCGACAACACTCTGTGCCCTCTTTTGCGAAAGGTCGAAGTTAAATTTATCGCTTCCAACATAGTCGGTGTGTGCCATAAGTTCAATGGTAATGGTGGGGTTAAACACAAGCACCTGAACAAGTGTATCGAGTGCAATTTTCGATTCAGGTTTTAACTCCCAGCTTCCAAATTCGTAATTTATATTTTCAACTTTTATCGGTGCATCAGTTGGAGTTAAATACATATCGAATCTGAAATCTTTGCTGTCGGCAAGTCCTATTGTATTTGCCGAGGCTTTATCGCGCAAATACCCATCTTTAAAAGCGGCAAAAACATACTCGGTTTCCGGCTTCAGTTTCATTTTAAATTTGCCGTTTTTGGTCCGCATCTTCAGGTTTGTTCCGTCGGTGCCAATTACTCTGATTGTAACGCCATTTAATTTCGAGTTGGTCTCTTTATTAAAAACAGCTCCTTCAACCGAATAAATTTTCGGAGGAACCATAAACGAGTAAATATCATCTCCTTTCGAGCCTTTTCTGTTCGACGAGAACATTCCTCTGTTTTCGCCGGTAACGAAACAAATTCCAAAATCGTCGGCAGGCGAATTCATTGGCGACCCCATATTTTTAATGGTCCATATTCCATTTTCGTCTTTTGTGGCAACAAAAATATCGAATCCACCCATTCCAATGTGGTAGTTCGACGAGAAATAGAGCTCACCATTATCGCGAACATATGGGAACATTTCATCGCCCGGAGTATTTATTGCTTCGCCCAGATTTACAGGTTTTTCATACGCTCCGCCATTTTTCTCGGCATACCATATGTCTTTCCCGCCAAACCCGCCGGGCATATCCGAAACAAAGTAGAGTCCGCTTTCGTCGGCATTGAATGCAGGGTGCGCAGCAATAATACTGTCGCCAACCACTTGCACTTTAATGGGGTCGGCCCACGAGCTTCGCGACTGCGACGACTCGAACAATTCGGCTCCCAGAGCTTGCGATTTATCGTAACGGCAGCGCGTAAAAATCATTCGCTCTCCGGTCGACGAGAGTGTGGCGGCTCCCTCTTCATCTTCGGTGTCAACAATTAAGTTTTCATCGACCAGTTTTGGCTCCTCCCATTTTTGTTTCTGAACACTAAATGTTGCCCTGAAAAGATCGGCATAATTTTGTCCGGTAATCATACTTTTTCGTTTTCCCGTAGCACCTTTTCGTGTCGAAGTAAATATTATTTCGTTGTCGCGACCTGCCATAAAAACCGGAGAGTAATCGCTTGCCCGCGAGTTCAGACCCTTTATCGGATTAATAATGTGCCGGGTTGGATTTGCAACCCACTCTTGCGTTTTCTGAATTGCTTCGAGCCCTGCCAAAGCACGTTCATCGCCGGGCACTGAGTCTAAATAAGTGCGGTAAGTTTCAATGGCATCTTCGTATTGTTGTGTAGCGCGCAACATATCGGCGTGCCTCAACAAAACAATATTATCGGCATATCCGCGGCGAATGGCAAACTTATAGTAAATCTCGGCCCGGTCGTAATCGCCAATATACCGGTAACATTCACCAATATTAAATGCATAAAGTTTCCTTTTTTCACGGTCTTTCTCCTTTTTACTGGCTTTGCGGTATTTCTCAATGGCTTTGTAATACTCACCAATATCGTGCGAAAGCATTGCATCGCGCCCATACTTCGCGGCTCCACACCCACCCAATAAAACAACCAGTAATAAAAGTAATGCTAACCTAACGTTCATACCCATTTTCATTTCGGGAAGTAAAAGTAAATTATTTTTTCAAATAACGTTTGATTCGCTTTTTAAGTATTTACAATAGATTGTTTAATTCTTGCTAATATAAAAAAAGAGGAGTTTATTCAATCTATTTCGGTTTTATAACACTTTATTTTACGCACCTGTTTTCAGGAAAAATTTTGTTCTTCGTATCCAACTCCAACGAGAAATAATTACCTTGCTGTTTTTACAACCACAAAAACAGCAATATGGGATATATGGGAATTGGAATGCAGAGTTGGATTTCGAAAATGAAACCACGCAAATTCTTAGACAGAAGATCGAAACCCGATGGAGGAGGTGGTGAGAAGTTGGCAACACGCGACATTGAAGATTATTACACACTGGAAAAAAGAAGTTTAAAGAATTTACTAAAAAAACAGTACGGAGGAAAGTATAAAAGACAACTGCACAAACAACTTCAAAAAGAGAGCCATAAACAAAACATCTATCTGGTACTTAGTTTCGCAATTGCACTTATTATTATTGTTTTGCTTATTCTCTATTTCTCTTCAATTTTTAATTGGTTTTAACCGGGTCATAAAAACCAGAGTTCTACAGAAATATCCTTTTCAACTCCACAAAACCTTTTCATAGTTAATTCCGGTTTGTGAAGTTGTATAAAGACAAATTGAAAATCTGCTCGTCCTCGAAAATCCTCTTTAACTTTAAACAACTTCTATAATAAATAAATATCTTTGGCGTTTATTGAAATATGTATCCGTTACGAAACTCAATCCATTTAGCTTTTCAGGTGTTGGTATTCATCGGGAGAAGAGCTATTTTGTTTTAGTATTTTAAAACGCAAACGGATTCTGTAAAATAAATAAACGCATCTTGATGTGTAATGTAGAATGAAGCAAAATTTTTACCTTATTATACTATTCTGTTTTACGGTTTTTACCTCGGCAGCCCAAATTGGAGGAGAAAGCACCTATCAGTTTTTAGAGCTGACCAATTCGGCACGTGTGGCTTCGTTGGGTGGAACTCAGGTGGCACTTCACGACACAACCGATTTAAATTTACCGTATACAAACCCGGCTTTATTGCATCGGGCAATGGATAATCGTGTGCTGGTTAACTACGTGAACTACCTTTCCGATGTTAACTACGGATACGCTTCGTATGCAAAAACATACGAGGGAATTGGCAACTTCGCACTTGGCATGCACTATATAAATTACGGAACATTTAAAGAGGCAACCGAATTTGGCGAGCTTACCGGAAACAGTTTTAAAGCTGCCGAATATGCCTTGAACATTATCTATTCGAACAACTACAAACGGTTAAAATACGGAGCTAACCTGAAACCCATTTTATCGTCGTTCGAAAGCTATCAGTCAATTGGAATTGCTGCCGATTTGGGCATTAGTTTTATGAGCAAAACCGGACTTACTAATGTTGCACTGGTAGCAAGTAATATTGGAACACAAATCACAACATACTACAACGGTGGAACTTACGAAAGAATTCCGTTTAATTTACAGGCAGGAATCAGCAGGCGCTTGCAACATGCTCCAATTATTTTCTCGATAACCATGCAAAACCTTTCGAACTGGGATTTGGCAAATCCCGACCCCGACCCAAACAGCAACGAGGAGATGATTATTTATGAGCCCGAAGAGAATTTTGGCAAACAGATTATGCGTCATACGGTTCTTGGAGTTGAGGTGCTGCCATCGCCAAATTTTATTTTACGGGCAGGTTACAATTATCAGCTCAGGCAAGAGCTAAAATTCGACGACAATCTGTCAACGGTTGGATTCTCGTTCGGCTTTGGAATAAAAGTTAAACGTTTCCGCCTCGATTACGCCAACACCCGCTTTCATCTGTCCGGCTCGTCAAACCTCTTTTCGTTGTCGATAAATTTAAACGAGAATTTCTAAAAACCCACTTTAACAACCATTTGAAAAATCGGTTATCTTTGCTTCAAATTAAAAACTATGCCCAATAAAAAAATAATTATTGCTATCGATGGACATTCGTCGTGCGGCAAAAGCACAATGGCAAAACAGCTGGCGCAAAAACTTACATACATTTATATCGACAGCGGTGCCATGTACCGTGTAGTAACACTTGTAGCATTACGAAAAGGGCTGATTGCAAATGGCAAACCCAATGTTGAGAAAGTTATTTCGGAATTAAAAAACATAAATATTACCTTTAAATGGGATGAAGTTGAAGGGAAAAACACCACTTTTTTAAATGGCGAAAATGTGGAAGATGAAATCAGACAATTGGAGGTTTCGCAAAATGTAAGCCCCATTAGTACCATTGCCGAAGTGCGTGCCGAAATGGTAAAGCAGCAACGCCGGAATGCAAAAAACAAAGGCATTGTAATGGATGGGCGCGACATTGGCACAGTGGTTTTCCCCAATGCCGAACTAAAGATTTTCATGACTGCATCGCCTGAAATACGGGCAGAACGACGATTTAAAGAACTCGCAGAAAAAGGAGATAAAGTTAGTTTTGAAGAGATATTAAAAAATGTTCAGAGTCGCGATAAAATCGACTCGACACGCGCGGTAAGTCCATTAAAAAAAGCCGACGACGCATTGGTTCTCGACAACAGTAACCTTACCCGCGCAGAACAACTAAACTGGGCAATTGCAAAAGCCGAAGAGATAATTCATTCGAAATGAAGGTTGAAATTGATAAAAACTCGGGCTTCTGTTTTGGTGTAATTAACGCCATAAAAGCGGCCGAAACAGAACTTCAGAAAACAGACAAGCTCAACTGTTTGGGCGATATTGTTCATAACGGGAAAGAGGTGGCACGTTTGGAAAAACTGGGATTAGACTCCATTTCAAAAGAGAAATACTTTACACTAAAAAATTGCAAAGTTCTAATACGGGCGCATGGCGAACCACCCGAGACCTACGAATATGCGAAAAAGAACAACATTGAATTAATAGATGCTACCTGCCCGGTTGTACTAACATTGCAGGAAAAAGTGAAACATTCGTACGAAAAGAGACACAAAGAAAACGGGCAGGTTGTCATCTTCGGGAAAAAGGGACACGCCGAAATTGTGGGATTAAACGGGCAAACAAAACACAATGCAATTATTGTTGAAAACACAAACGACATTCAAAAAATTGATATGACCCGTCCTATTTCGCTGTATGCACAAACCACAAAGCCAATCGACCAGTTTAAGGAGATTGCCGGAGTTATTACAGAAAAGATAAAACCCAATGTCGATGTAGAGATTAAAGATACCATTTGCCGGCAGGTTTCGAACCGCGTTCCTAATTTGAAACAATTTGTAGCAAGGTTTGATTTAATACTTTTTGTGGCCGGTAAAAAAAGTTCAAACGGGCAATATCTGTTTTCGGTAAGCAAAAAAGAGAATCCGAATTCGCACTTTATTTCGAAAATTGAGGAGATTAACAAAAGCTGGTTTAAAGGTGTTAATACAGTTGGAATTTGTGGAGCCACTTCTACCCCAAATTGGTTAATGGAACAGGTTAAGGAATGGATTTCCGATAATTTTGATTGATTGAAAACAATAGATTATTAGATTTACAGACACAAGACAAAAACTAAACTACTAAATATCAGTCGCCTGACACAATCGTGGACGTCTAGATAGGATCAATTCCACTTTCGGGTTATTAATGGGGTAATTTAAAATTTAATGAATCGGCTTTTCTTCTGCTGGAGGTCATACTCTTTGTTTTGATCAGAGGCGTATGCAGAAATCCAGTTCGCAGCGACGGCCTCGATCGGTGAGCCGGAAAACAAGCGATAACGACGTTAAAAAATTACTGCTGTTTGAGGAGGTTACGACGAGTTCAGTAATTTTAGTCGTTATTGCGTAGCTTTTCCGAGTGAAGCGAACGCAGCCTTGGGCTTTTTGTTTACTTTTGGGGCTAAGCCAAAAAGTAAAATCCGCCCGATAGGGCAAAAGTAACATCATAACATCCCTTTGACCGGCAACACAAAAGTTTAAATGCCTCTATAAATCTATTTAAATATTGTGCCAACCCGAATTATGAAGTGAACCATTATCTGCCCAATATAAAAACGTAACAAACTATTGAAAAAGATATTTCATTAAAAAAGCCGGATGAAAGTTACTTCATCCGGCTTTTTTAACTAAAGTTGTTTGCAATTTTATTTTGCTTCCTTTTCAACTATATTAATTTTTTCGTCGACCAAAATACGACCGCAATATTCGCAAACAATAATTTTCTTACGGTTTGCAATATCCATTTGGCGCTGTGGTGGAATTTTGTTAAAACAACCGCCACACGCATCGCGTTGAATAGTAACAACTGCCAATCCGTTTCGCGCATTTTTTCTGATGCGTTTAAATGCAGTTAACAATCGGGGCTCAATAAACGACTCTATCTTCTCCGATTTTGCTTTCAGTTTCTCCTCTTCAATTTTTGTCTCCTCGGTAATCTCCTTCAGCTCATTTTTCTTTCGCTCTAAATCCTCTTCACGCTCTTTAAGAAGGACCTTCGATGTGGAAACTGTCTCTTTCTTCTCGCTCATTTCGGCAGTAAACTCCCTAATGCGTTTTTCAGCAAGTTCAATCTCAAGAGTCTGAAATTCAATCTCTTTCGATAGCGAGTCGAATTCGCGATTGTTACGAACATTGTTTTGTTGTTCGGTATATTTTTTAATTAAATCCTGCGAGTCTTTAATCGCTATTTTCTTATTATTCAGTGCTGTATCAAGATTTTTAATTTCGATATCGAGGTTGGTCAACCTGGTTTTCAACCCTGTAATTTCGTCTTCCAAATCCTGCACTTCCAATGGTAACTCGCCTCTAAGCGTTTTTATTTTATCCACTTCGGAAACAACACTTTGCAAGTCAAAAAGTGCACGAAGTTTTTCCTCAATAGTAATGTCTTTGTCGTCTCTCGATTTTTTTGCCTTCATCGCTCGTAATATTTAAATTCTAACTAAAAAAATCAGAAGTAAAAAACCGGGTTGGTATTTGCCTCTGATAAATGGACTGCAAATTTAGGGAATTTTTTCGTAAGTAGCTCATAAAAAAGTTCTTTAGTGAATTGTTCGCTTTCAAAATGCCCCACATCGGCAATCACAATTTTATTTTCAGCATCGAAAAACTCGTGATATTTAAAATCGCCCGACACAAAAAAGTCTGCACCAGCTGCTATTGCGCGCTTTAGAAGAAACGAACCGGCTCCTCCACAAACGGCAACTTTTTTTACTTTTCCCCCTGTCAATGCAGTGTGTTTTATTACCCCGGTGTTAAATATTTGTTTAAGTTGAACGAGAAATTCTTTTTCCGATTTCGATTCGGGAAGAATACCAACCATTCCCATTCCCGAGGTATTGAAACTATTGTCGAGTGAATAAATATCGTAAGCCACCTCTTCGTACGGATGTGAATTTAGCAGTGCATCAACAACTCGGCTTTGCAAATACGCCGGGAAAACCGTTTCGAAACGGGTCTCCTTTTCAGTGTGAATCTCTCCTTTTTCCCCCACAAACGGAGTACTGCTCTTGTTTCCACGGAAAGTTCCTTCGCCTTCCGAAGTAAATCCACACGAGTCGTAATTGCCAATATTTCCTGCGCCTGCAGCAAAAATAGCCTCGCGAACTTTTTGGGTAAACGAATGTGGAATGTAGGTAATTAATTTTTTTAGCTGTCCCTGTGCAGGCTGCAAAACCGTACAATTCTTAAGCTGAAGTTTTTCACATATTTTACTGTTTACGCCTCCCGTTACACTATCGAGATTTGTGTGTGCCGCATAAATAGCAATATCGTTTTTTATCGCTTTTATAATGGTTCTTTCAACATAATTTTTGCCGGTAATTTTTTTTAATCCCGAAAAGATAATGGGATGGTGTGCAACAACCAACTGTGCTTTTTTTCTGACAGCCTCATCGATAACTGCTTCGGTAGCATCTAATGTAACCAAAACAGATGTTATTTCGGCATCTAAATTACCGGTTAATAATCCGGCATTATCATACGACTCTTGTAAACTTAGTGGTGCAACATTTTCGAGGAAGCGAGTTATCTCTTTTAATTTAGCCATTGTTCTTCACTTTTTGTTTTTACAAAATTGACATTTTTCTTTCAATAACGAAATAAATTAATAATTCTGTCTCGAGTGCATTTTTTGCACAAATAAAGAAAAATGCAAACCATATTAATTTTCGCATAGACAAACAAATCTACCCCCCTCAATACAGGCTTAAATATTAAATAATACATAATATTAAATTTTACCCCAAATAAAAGAGGGGGTAAATAATTTATTAGTTACTTTTGCCGTACAAACAAAAATCAAAAATCAAAAAAAAATCTAACTAATTATGTTCGACATAGGTTTAACAACTTTTATGATTATTGCCACAAGTTTGGTAATGTTAATGACTCCGGGACTTGCTTTTTTTTACGGCGGACTGGGAAGCAGAAAACACATTCTGAGTATTATGATGCAAAGTTTTGTATCGATGGGAATTTCGTCGATACTTTGGTTTTTTATCGGATATTCGCTCTGTTTTAGTGGGAATATGGCCGATGGCACCGACTTCCTCGGTATATTTGGCAATCTCGACAAAGTGTTTTTAAACGGAGTAACACCCCGCACAGTTTTTTCTCCCGACCGGAATTTCCCCGAGTATATTTTTGTTGCCTATCAAATGATGTTTGCAATTATTACTCCGGCACTAATTACCGGGGCATTCATTAACCGCGTTTCGTTTAAAGCTTACATTATTTTTCTTATTGCCTGGCAACTATTTGTATATTATCCTTTTGTACATATGATTTGGGGTGGAGGAATTCTTGCCGAGTGGGGCGTGCTCGATTTTGCCGGCGGAATTGTTGTTCATGCAACAGCCGGATTTGCGGCACTCGCTTCTACATTTTTTGTGGGCAAACGAAAAGATAAAAAGAGTGTTCCAAACAATATTCCGTTGGTTGCAATTGGCACCGCACTACTTTGGTTTGGCTGGTACGGATTTAATGCAGGCAGCGAATTAAACGTAAATCATATTACCGTGGCCGCTTTTCTTAATACCGATATTTCGGCATCGTTTGCAGCAATTACATGGCTGATTATTGAGTGGAACACAGGCAAAAAGAAACCTTCGTTTATTGGCCTAATGACAGGTGCTGTTGCCGGACTTGCAACAATTACACCGGCAGCAGGATATGTTACGCTTCCGGTGGCTGCCGTTATTGGAATTGTAGCAGGGGCAGGTTGCTACCTCGCAGTAAAATACAAAGAAAACAAAGGATGGGACGATGCGCTCGATGTTTGGGGCGTTCACGGAATGGGCGGAGTAATTGGCACTATTTTACTGGGTTTGTTCGCCACAACAACCATTAACGAAAACGGTGTAAACGGCCTTTTTTATGGTGGCGGATTTACCCTGCTTTTTAAACAGAGCGTTGCGCTTTTAATGGCTGTTGGTGCCGGATTCTTTTTTACTCTTGGAATTTTAAAACTCATCAACAAAATTGTTCCGGTAAAAGTTAGCCCGCGCGAAGAGAAACAGGGGCTCGACATTTCGCATCATGGTGAAGTTGCCCACGAATACTAATTATATTGAATTCAAAACAAACTGTATTTATGGGTTAAAATGAAGTAAAAATGACTTTTCCCTTTCATTTAGAATGATTTCCAAAAATATTTATTGAATCTTTCGGGTGTTAATAAAAAATTTATACTTTTGCATCACTTTTTTCGAATCGTGAGCTGGAAATCGAAATACAATATTGAATTTAAAGGCCTTGTTGAGGGGCTGCACGATTTCGAATTTGAAGTTGACAATACGTTCTTTGAGCATTTTGAAAATAGTTTGGTTGACAATGGAGATGTAACGGTAAACGTTCAGCTTGAAAAACGAAGTGCATTTATAAAATTGCATTTCAAAATAAAAGGATGGATAGAACTTACCTGTGACCGATGCCTCGATACTTACAGGCAAAAAATTAAAAGCAAAACAGAGCTTTTTGTAAAATTTGGCGAAAAAAAGTTTGAGGAAGGAGAGAATTTAATTTGGGTTCTCCCCGAAGAACATCACATTGATTTAACACAAACATTATACGAATACATAACATTAAGTATTCCTTTGCGGCACGTTCACCCAAAAAATAAAGACGGGAAACGAGAATGCAACAAAGAGATGCTCGACAAATTAAAAAACTATATGCATGTCGACAAAGGAGAAGAAGAGAAACCGACAACCGATCCACGTTGGGATGCATTAAAAAATTTAGGAAATAATAATTAAATAATATATATATTATGGCACATCCAAAGCATAAAATATCAAAATCGAGAAGAGACAAAAGGCGTACACATTACAAAGCCACTCTTCCAACGCTGGCAACTTGTTCGAATTGCGGAACAACTGTTAAATACCACACAGTTTGTCCCGAGTGCGGATATTACAGAGGAAAGCAGGTTATTGAAAAAGACATTGCAGTTTAAACCGGATTTTTATCCGGTTTTTTTTTGCCTGAATTTTGCCTGTTTCTCTCCCCAAAAACCACCTTTGCTTAACCTGCTGAATCTTGCTGCATGAATTGATTTTTCGACCTTTCCAATAGATTATTCCAATAAATAAACGGCTTTTTAAAAGCCACTCTTTAATTCTTTGTTAATACCCGATTTAACTTCTATATTCGCACCCGATTTTAAACCGCATGGTGTTGCAATTCGATAAATAATAAATCAGAAAAAAACGATGACAAAAACAAGAGCAGTTATTACTGGCGTTGGAGCATATTTACCCGAATACCGATTAACAAACGACGAATTAAGCAAAATGGTCGACACTTCGGACGAGTGGATAATGAAACGCATTGGAATAAAAGAGCGACGCATTTTAAAAGAAGAGGGCAAAGCAACCAGCGACATGGCTGCCGAAGCTGTTAAAGAGTTGTTGAAAAAAACGAACACATCTCCATCGGAAATTGACCTGCTGATTTGTGCTACCATTACGCCCGACATGCCTTTCCCGGCAACAGCAAATATTATTGCCGACAAAGTTGGCATTCATAACTCGTGGAGTTTCGATATGAACGCAGCCTGTTCAGGGTTTATTTTTACACTTGCTACTGCCACACAGTTTATCGAATCGGGGCGGTATAAAAAAGTGATTGTAGTTGGAGCCGACATGATGTCGTCGATTATTAATTACAGCGACCGTACAACCTGCCCGCTTTTTGGCGATGCAGCAGCAGCCGTTTTACTCGAACCAACCACCGAAGATTTGGGAATAGTCGACTACATTAACAGGGTTGACGGACTGGGAAGACATCACCTGCATATGAAAGCAGGGGGGTCGCTTCTTCCGGCATCGACAGCAACCATAAAGAACGAACAACATTTTGTTTATCAGGAGGGACAGGCCGTTTTCAAAGCAGCTGTTTCGAGCATGGCCGACGTGGCAGTTGAAATTATGGACAGGCACAATCTAACTTCCGACGATATTGCCTGGTTGGTTCCGCATCAGGCAAACCTCCGAATTATTGATGCCACAGCACGCCGGATGAATTTAGATCCCGATAAAGTTTTTGTAAATATTCAGAAATATGGAAATACAACGGCAGCTACTATTCCACTCTGTTTATGGGATTTTGAGAAGAAATTAAAAAAAGGAGACAACATTATTCTGGCAGCTTTTGGCGCAGGATTTACCTGGGGAAGCCTCTATTTAAAGTGGGGGTACAATACAAAATAATTGTATTGAACTCCGGATTGTAACAGTTGAGCAATCTGCCTGAAATTAGGGAAATAGCCGCAATAAATATACTTTTTAATCGATGTAAACATCAGGTGCAATTCGTATTGTTCATTCATCTTTTAATCTCAATAAACGCTAAATCATTTTGCTGAAGAAGTAAAAAGTCGTAATTTCAAAGCTCTTAATTTTTTGCAAATTACATTTCGATAAATACGATTAAAAAAAACAAAAAGATATGGCAAAACAAAACGCAAGACCTTATGGAGACGGAACAGGCTCGTCGATTAATATTATAAGCGAAGGAACTGTAATTAAAGGCGACATAATTGCCAACGGCGACATTAGAATTGACGGTGAACTCACCGGAAATCTATCGGCAAAAGGAAGACTTGTTGTGGGACCAAATGGAAAGATTGAAGGTAAAATTACCTGCAACAACGTTGAAGTTTCGGGGTTTATAAAAGGGAAAGTTACTGCCAGCGAGTTGTTAAATATGAAATCGACTTCGAAAATAGAGGGCGACATTATTACCGGCAAATTATCGGTTGAACCCGGATCTACATTTACCGGAACCTGTGCTATGCGGGGCACACATCCAATAAATGAAACAGCAGAAGAAAAATAAAAAAAGACTCGATACTTTTATTCGTTTCTCAAGTCTCGGTTTCGAAATGATGGCTATTATCGGGCTGGGAACATTTCTGGGATTTAAAACAGACCAGTGGCTAGAGAATGATTTTAAAGCATTTACACTACTATTAATGATACTTTCGGCTGTTGGAGCTATTTTTTACGGAACCCGGAAACTGCTAAAGAAATAAAAAAATGAAGCAATTTATTATAAAATTATCTGCATTAACAGTTGCAATTGCACTACTTGGCTGGCTGGTTTTTTCGTTTTTCCTTCAAACCTATTACCTACCAGTTTTACCCGGATTATTACTTTTTTTCTTTGTGGTTACGTTGCTTATTCATGCCTATCAAATTAATTTGGCAAAAAAAGATATGGGCAAATTTACGCGCAGCATCATGCTCATTACATTTTTTAAACTAATTTTATTTTCGGCTGTTGCCATTACTTATATTGC
>Ga0256831_1000728_pt1 | contig 17359 bp, 16 predicted proteins | sample 132544metaG_FD_189087 | JGI IMG/M metagenome (GOLD analysis project Ga0256831, IMG submission 189087) | Hydrothermal vent microbial communities from Lau Basin, Pacific Ocean - 132-544 | ecosystem: Environmental > Aquatic > Marine > Hydrothermal vents | place: Pacific Ocean: Lau Basin | collected...
TCTACTCATAGGCGACGGCAAAACTGACGAAGAGGCGGCCAAAAACGCCGGTATTGGCTTTATCAAAGTCAATTGGGGATGGCAGCAAGACAAAAAAAACGGGATTGACAATATAGAGCAACTGGAAAAAATTCTTTTACAAAACAATAAGTAGTAACACCTTTTTCTAGCCCCTGCTCACCCATTGCCATATGTGTCCTTTATATGAGCATTTTTTGTAAGAGCCCTTTTTTATATGATTTGATTTTATCAAGTTTCTCTTTTTCAAGCTCTACCTTTTTTATCCACGGCGCTTACAAAGGAGGCTATTTTTTCTTGTTCGGCAAGGGTTGGGGGGATTAGGATTTGAAAAGATTGTAAATCTTTTGAGCCAATCGCATCAAACGTACTCCCTTGTGCATACTTTTGTAATCGATTGCGTTCTTTGTCAAGCAGATAGTAAAAAAAATCGTTTGCCTTGATGGCACAAACGCCCCTACCTAAACAACATCGCTCCTTTGCTTTGGCCAAAGTACCAACAGGAGCCCGTACACTCATAATAATATCGTTTTGTTCACAAATTTTGGTTATTTGAGTCGTATACTTATGAATTTTGGTAAAATCATCAGCCCCTTGGATAAGTGGCAAACCTTTCTTATTCGTATTGTAAAATTGCGATTTTGGTGATTGTCCCATTACGATTTTTGCAACCTCCCCCAGCCTCTTCTTAACCCACTGCCCGCTAAACTCGGCAAATCGCAGCTCAGGTACTTTTACCATCGTTTTCCTTATTTTCCACATACGCAATTCATCACATCATACCATATAACTCTTGATAGAGTTTCATCGCATAACGATCGCTCATTCCAGCGATAAAATCGGCTACAACCCGGTAGCTCTTCTGCCTTTGACTTTTATAAAAATACTCTTGAGGCATCAGTTTGGGCTCCTCTACCAAAGCTTTGAAAAGCCCTTGAATACACTGCTTGCCAGCATACATTTTACGCAAAATTTGAGGATGGTGATAAAGATTTTGAAACAATATCCCTTTTAGCTCGCTGATTTGTTCAGCAAGCTTGGGAGGATAGCTAACGGGCAAAGGTTCGCTGGCCACAAGAGTGGCACACAAAAGTTTTGGCCCAGAAAGAAGAGAGTTTTTGGAGTTTTGAATTAAAGAAGTAACCATCTTGGCAATCAGTAGCGATGTAAAGCGGTGGCGAAAGAGTTTTTCTTCAGGATCGTATCCCTCCTCTTTCGTCCTTTCCATCACCTCTTGTACCAACGTGCTTTGTCGCAAAATCTCAAAATCAATCAGCCCATACTTAATCCCATCGTCAATATCGGCGCTGATATAGGCGATTTCGTCGGCTTTGTCCACAACCATAGCCTCTAAACTTGGATGATAATCGAGTTTAAAGACCTCATCATACCAAGGAGTTAAAAAAGGCTTTTTATACGGATAAGAGTGTTTAAGAACCCCCTCTAAAGTAGCAAAAGTAAGATTGAGCCCATCAAACTCCTTATAGCGCTTTTCTAGTTTTGTCACTACCCGAAAAGATTGAAAATTGTGCTCAAAGCCATTTTGGCTATAACCATCCTTGATAAGACGATCAAGCTCCTCTCCACCTACATGACCAAAAGGAGTATGACCAAGATCGTGGGCTAGAGCTATCGCTTCGCTCAAGGCTTCGCTTAAACCAAGTGCAGCGGCAATCGTACGAGAAACCTGAGCTACCTCTAAGGAGTGGGTGAGTCGCGTACGAAAATAATCTCCCACATAGTTGATAAAAACTTGCGTTTTATACTCCAAACGGCGAAAAGAGGATGAGTGGATGATACGATCCCTATCTCGATGAAAAGGGGAGCGAAAATCCTCAACGCTAGGATAGAAACGATCGGTACATTTCATTCTTGATAAGCCTTTTGAGTACTTTTTGACATAAACGCTCACACAACCCTTTTGCTATAATAGCCAATCAATCCATTATACCAAAGGTCTGAGATGAAAGTGACGCTGTTGCACTACACTCCTCTTCCCGTAGCCGCCCATGCTATTCGCACCTGTTGGCAAAGTTTTGACAAAAGCGACGGGGGCGGTCCAAAAGATCAAGAGCTCATCGATAGAGTAGGTAACAAATATAAACACGCCTCTACGCTAGAGCATCTTGTGTATACCTTTTATATCCAAGGAGTGAGTCGAGCCTTGCTCCAAGAGCTTGCTCGCCACCGTATCGCAAGTCTAAGCGTCAAATCGACCCGCTACACTTTAAAAGAGCTCAAAAAAGCCCAAAAGTTTGATGAAAAGGATCTTAAAAAAGCGAGCAGATACATCGTCCTTACGGGCAATGAAATGGTAGATCGCGCCAGCATCAAGGCATTAAACGAACTGCAAAAAGTGCTCCAAAGCGGTATTTCTAATGATTTAGCCAAATATTGCCTCCCAGAATGTTATAAAACTGAGCTCACATGGACTATCAATGCTAGAAGTTTGCAAAATTTCCTCGCTCTTCGCAGTTCCAAGTCTGCTTTATGGGAGATACGAAAGTTGGCTCACAAGATCTACGAAGCACTTCCGCAAGAGCATAAATATCTGTACAAAAATCTTATGACCCCCCAAGACGCAAACGCTGAGCGTGAGTGATAGCTACAGCCATTGCATCACTTATATCCAAAGGTTTGATCGCTTTTTTTATGCCAAGTATCTTTTGTACCATAAAAGCTACTTGCTCCTTGGAAGCCTTTCCGTTGCCCGTAAGGGCCCTTTTGACCTGTAAAGGGGTATATTGGGCAAATCTGCCATGAAGCTGAAGTATTCTTAAGGCCAAAGCCCCGCGAAACTGAGCGAGTTTGAGAACGCTTTGGGGATTGTAGGCATAAAAAATATCCTCTATTGCCACCTCGTCTACTCTAAAAGCCTCAAAGACCATATCCACTCCTTGGGCCATTTGCAAAAGCTGGTACTCAAAATCTCCCGATTTTATTTTCACAATACCAGCCTCCTTTAACCATATCCGTGAATTTTCACATTTAATCACGGCATATCCAAGATTTCTACTCCCCGGATCAATACCCAAAATAGTCACTTCAAACCTTTTAATTCACTTAATTTTCACCTATTATTCACATGTTATTCACATATTATTCACATATAAAAAGTGGCTGTTTTGCCCATATTTTAGCTAATCTTGCGCAATTTTTCGTTACAATGAGGCACTTATTCACATATTCAATTTTCACATATTCACAAAGGAGTATCGTGTTGGGCGAGAAAATATTACGAATGTTACAAGAAGAGATATCAAAAACGGAGTATGAACGCTATATTACCAACCTCGCCTACGATGAACAAAACTCCAAAGCCGATGAAGCAATCTATATCGCGCCAAATATTTTCATCGCCAATTGGGTCAAAGCCAAATACCGCCACAAAATAGCCAAACTTTTCAAACTCCAAACGGGTGTGGATATATCCATCCAAATTTTGACAAAAAAAGGATATGTGGAAAAAAACAGCCCAAAAGAGCAATATCCCGACCTTTGCGCAAACTCAAGTACCAAAATAAATCCTACCTATACTTTTGAAAACTTCATCGTCGGCAGCTCCAATCAATTTGCTTACACCGCCTCTTTAAGCGTGGCCGAAAACCCAGGCAAAGCCTATAATCCTCTTTTTATCTACGGAGGGGCGGGCCTTGGCAAGACTCATCTCCTTCACGCCATTGGCAACTTTAATATCAAAAAAAACAGAATAGTCATCTATACCACCATCGAGCAGTTTTTAAACGATTTTACCTACCATCTGCGCAACGAGACTCTGGAGCAGTTTCGTGAAAAGTACCGTCAATGCGATATTTTACTGATTGACGACATACAATTTCTTAGCGGCAAAGAGCGTACACAAGAGGAATTTTTTCACACATTTAACGAATTGCACAGCCATAATAAGCAAATCGTGCTCACTAGCGATCAACATCCCAAAAAGATCGCCGGTCTTGAAGAGCGACTCAAAAGCCGCTTTGAATGGGGGCTTATCGCCGATATCCAGCTGCCAGAACTCGAAACAAAAATCGCCATCATCAAAAAAAAATGCGAATTAGACGGTATCTATCTTGACAATGAGGTCATTAACTACATTGCGGCCAATATGGACAGCAATATCCGAGAAATCGAGGGCGTAATCCTCAAACTTAACGCCTACTCCTCTTTGGTCGGGCAAAGAATTGATTTGAGTCTTGCTAAAAACGTACTCTCCGAGATGCAAAAAGAGCAACAAAAAAATATCTCTTTAAAAGATATCGTAGATATAGTCTCAGCCGAACTCAATATAAAACCAAGCGAAATTAAAAGCAAATCCCGCAATCGCCAAATCGTTAGTGCCAGACGAATAGTAATCTATCTAGCCAGAACCCTTACTCCAAATTCCATGCCGGCTCTCGCACAATTTTTTGGTATGAAAGATCACACTTCCGTAAGTCACGCCATGAAAAAAGTTAAAGAGATGATGCAACAAAATGAGGAGTTCAAACTAAAAATCAACGAACTGGCATATAAAATTAAGAACTTAACATGTGAATAACTTTGGAAGTTATTCACATGTTATTCACATCAAAAAGTCCGAAAATTCCCTATCTGGCATGAGTTTTTCACAAATTCACGTCAAACTACTACTACTACTATCTATTTTTAAATATAATAAAGGGAATTTTAACGAAGCAAAATATACAATAGTACAAAATTCCAAAAACTTGGAGCTCAAATGAAACTACAAATTCAAAAAGGTCTACTTGAACAAGTCCTCTCACAAATGCAACCCTTTTTGGAAAAAAAAGATATTAGCCAAATTACCTCTCACATCTATTTAGAAGCTACAGACCAACTCATCCTCAAAGCTACAGACTATGAAACGGGACTAAAAACTACTCTTACAGACCTACAAATCATTCAACCTGGTCAAGCTACTGCAAACGGGAAAAAGCTTTTAGATATCGTACGAATTTTAAAAGAGGACCTTGTAACACTGCAAACAAAAGAGTCTACACTGCACATCTACCAAGGACATTCCAAATTCAAACTCCCAATGTTTGATCCAAAAGAGTATCCAAGTTTCCCGTCTACGGAGGCACTCCCACAAATTAATATGCCATCAAATGCTTTTATCGCCTCATTAAAAAAAATATCTCCAGCAATCGATACCAATAATCCAAAATTTGAGCTCAACGGAGCTTTGATAGATATCAAACAAACACATATCAATTTTGTCGCTACCGATACAAGAAGATTGGCCCTTGTACGTCTTAATCAACCAATGGATGAGGAATTTCACCTTATTATCCCTAAAAAAGCAATTATGGAGATACAAAAACTCTTTTTAGAAGATCTCTCCATCTTTTACGATCAAACCTATTTGATCATCAAAAGCGGGGGATACTTTTTCTTTACTAAACTTATCAACGGAAAATTTCCCGATTATGAGCGCATTTTGCCAAAAGAGCTACGCTATATCTTGACCTTGCCAAAAGATAAAATGATCGAAGCGATCAAACAGATAACCATTGTTTCAAACGAAATCCTGCTCTCTTTTTTTCCAGACAAAATCCTTTTTAAAAGTTTAAGCGAAGAAAATATCGAGGCACAAACAGAGCTTGAAATTCAAACCCCTTTTACAGAAGAGTTCATTATGGCCGTCAATAGTCGCTATATTTTAGATTTTTTGGCCAATATGGAGGGTGAGATATTTCAAATGGGCATTAACGGCAAGGAACTGCCTTTCGAACTTAAAGAGGACAACTTTATTACCATTGTAATGCCCATCATGATTTAAGATATAATTCGATCAAAAAGAGGGAAAATGGAGAAGAGATACAGCGCCGAAATGATTAAGGTCCTAAAGGGCCTCGAAGCGGTCAGAAAACGACCGGGAATGTATATTGGCGATACGAGTGTTAAAGGACTACATCATTTGATCTACGAAGTCGTAGACAACGCTATCGATGAGGCGATGGCGGGGTATTGCGACAAGATCGAAGTAGTTTTGACAAAAGAAGGGAGCGCAAGAATTAGCGATAACGGTCGAGGGATTCCAGTAGGTATACATCCAACGGAAAAAATTCCTGCGGCTACGGTAGTGCTAACGGTTTTGCACGCCGGAGGGAAATTTGGAGGGGAGAGTGCGTACAAAGTAAGCGGCGGTCTGCACGGCGTGGGCGTAAGCGTGGTCAACGCCTTGTCCAAAAAGCTTATTATGACCATTAAGCGTGAGGGCAAAATTTGGCGTCAAGAGTTTGAAAGGGGCGTACCGATCACTGATTTGGTAGTAATTGGCCAGACCAATCGCACCGGCACTACCATCGAGTTTTGGCCAGACGAAGAGATTTTTGAGACGACAGAGTTTCGCTACGACATTTTAGCCCAACGTTTCAAAGAGTTGGCCTATCTCAATCCAAATATCACCATCACTTTTAAAGACGAGCGAGTAGGCAAAAAAGAGGTCTACCATTTTGAAGGGGGGCTTCGTCAATTTGTCGAGGATCTAACCACCAAAGAGCCTATTATTAAGCCTATAGAGATCCACGATAAAATCGATGATGTAGAAGTCGATATCGCTTTGTTATATAACACCGACTACAGCGAGAAAGTTCTCAGCTTTGTCAATAATATCCGAACTCCAGAGGGTGGGACCCACGAGAGTGGCTTTCGGGCGGGACTTACTAGAGCCATCTCCAACTATATCGCTCAAAACGCCTCAGTCAAAGAAAGAAGCGTTAAAATTACCGGCGAGGATGTGCGGGAGGGACTTGTAGCCGTTGTGAGCGTCAAAGTCCCTGAGCCTCAGTTTGAGGGGCAGACCAAAGGGAAATTGGGATCGTCATACGTACGTCCCATCGTCCAAAAACTCACCTATGACAAGCTTACTAAATATTTTGAGGAAAATCCCATCGATGCTAAAGCCGTTATGCAAAAAGTGTTGGCGGCTGCTAGGGGGAGAGAGGCGGCCAAAAAGGCTAGAGAGCTGGTACGGCGCAAAGATAGCATGAGCATAGGGACACTACCGGGTAAATTGGCCGATTGTCAAAGCAAAGATCCTACGATAAGTGAGCTTTTTTTGGTAGAGGGCGATAGTGCCGGAGGAAGCGCAAAGCAAGGACGTGATCGGGTATTTCAAGCCATTTTGCCCCTTAAAGGGAAGATTCTTAATGTAGAAAAAGCAAGATTGGATAAGATCCTTAAATCTGAAGAGATCAAAAATATCATCACCGCTTTAGGATGCGGCATAGGGGAGGAATTTAACGAAGATAGACTTCGCTATCACAAGATTATCATCATGACCGATGCGGATGTGGATGGTAGCCATATCCAGACGCTTTTGCTTACTTTTTTCTTCCGTTTTTTGTTTCCCGTAGTGGAAAAAGGATATCTTTATATGGCTCAGCCACCTCTGTATCGATATAAAAAGGGCAAAAAAGAGGTCTATTTAAAAGATGATGCGGAACTCAATCGGTTCTTGATAGAAAACGGCGTAGAGGTTTTATTCGATGAGGTGCGTTTGGGTCGTTATGATCTGATTGATTTTTTGAAATTAGTAGCACACTATCGTATGGTGTTAAACGATCTAGAGAGGCGCTACTCTTTAATTGAGGTAGTGCGTTATTTGGTGGAGCATAAAGATTTGGCTGCTTTGCAAAGCCAAGAACTTTTTCAAAAAATCGAAGAGTTTTTGATCCACAAAGGGTACAATATTCTTAATAAAGAGATTGATGAACAAAAAATTCACCTCTATGTCCAGACCGATGAGGGGCTCGAAGAGATCCTCGTGGATGAAAATCTTTTTACCAATCCGTACTATGTGGAGGCGGTCTACATCTATGAAAAAATTAAAGAGCGCATCCCTGAGGGGCTCAAAGGCAAAGATTTGATGGAGGTGCTTGAACGTGTAGAGGCGAATGCGAAAAAAGGGGCCTATATCCAGCGCTATAAAGGGCTTGGAGAGATGAACCCAGAGCAGCTATGGGAGACTACGATGGATCCACAAAATAGACGACTTCTTCGAGTAACGGTAGAAAATGCTGAGCACGCCAGTGAGATTTTTAATCTCTTTATGGGAGATGAGGTGGAACCAAGAAAGAGATATATCGAAGAGCACGCTAAAGACGTAAAGCATTTGGATGTATAAGTGTATGCGTTAAAAGAGGATAAAAAAAGAAAATTTTACCTCGCTTTACGGGTCTCTTTGCCCGTTATCATCCTTACCGCTTTGCTCGTTTTTGTAATTTTTAGCGAACATAAATCTTTTTGGTACAATCTTTTTATTCTGTTGGGTGGAATTTTTGTCTCAGTCTACTACATTTTCTTTTTGATTTTTGCCGAGTTAAGAGAGAAAGTTATTGACGAGACGACTTCTACTTTTAATCGAAAATATCTTAGTACATTCTTACGCCGCTATCTCAAGCCGAATAAAAGCGTGCTGGTGCTTATCTCTTTGGATAATATCAAAGAGATTAACGAGCGCTACGGCATAGAAAACGGCGATAAGATTTTAAAAGATTTGGCGTTATTAATTGATCATTTTTTTTCAAACTATTTTGGTCAAGTACCCATCGGACGGCTGCAAGCAGGAGATTTTATTGTGGTGGTAGAGAGTGATGAGGAGCGAGTCAAAGAAGTTTTAGAGGAGTTTATGAAAGAGTATGATAATAGTTTCATACGCAATATTGAGATAAAACTTTTTGCCTCCTATCTCAAAGTCCCCTCCTCTATAGATAATCTCCAATCTCTTTTTGATCAACTTTATGAAGAGATCTATTACTGCAAAGGGAAGTGTAAAAGCAAAGCCAAACAGAGCCGTCTGTATCAAAAGAGAAAGGAGAACTCTAAAGAGTTTGAGAGGCAAATAGCCCAAAGTATTCAAGAGCATAGACTCTCTTTGCTTTTTCAACCAACCCTTAATCTTCATACCCGGCGTTTCGATACGGCGGAGATTTTGGTCAAGCTTTTAGACGAGGAGGGCAATCTTATCCATCCTAGCCAGTTTATACCTGTAGTGAATCGCTTGGGCTTGGAGAATGCTTTTGATTTAGCTTTGACACAAGAGCTTTTACGCCAGATCAAACAAGAAAAATTGCCTCTATGGGTTATTTATAGTCTCAATCTTTCTCCTTATTCCGTGCGCAATCGCCGCTTTACCCAAAACTTTTTTGATCTTTTCGATAGCGTTGAACTCTCTCCCGCTCATGTGGCGATAGAGCTTTTTGAGATGGGTATTTACAAAGATATCAGCTATTATAAAAAAGTGCTTGAGAGTTATAAAGAGCAAGGGTTTCATATAGCTTTTGACAATTTTGGTTCCTGTAATGCCTCAGTGGAGTATATTAAGAGTATCGAGGTCGATTTTATCCATTTTGATAAATTTTTTACAAAGCATCTAGACAATCCAAGATATAAAGCCCTTTTAACCCATTGGATTGAACTTTTTAAAGATTTGGGCATTAAGAGTGTGGTAAAATTTATTGATAAAGAGGAGATGGTAGCAAGGATTCAAAAGATGGGAGTTGACTATATTCAAGGGTATGCCGTTGCCAAACCCTTGGATGCAAAAAGCTTTAAAAGTTTTGTAGGAGAGTAGTATGCGCTATGGTGAGAGGGAGATCAAGAATTTTGATCCCGCAAAGGATTTGGAGATTTGGCCCAATAAGCATCAAAAAGAGTATGTGATCAAGATCACTTTGCCAGAATTTAGCTGCTTGTGTCCAAGAAGCGGCTATCCAGACTATGCCACTATCCATTTAGAGTATATTCCAGACAAGTTTGTGGTGGAGCTCAAAGCGTTAAAGCTCTATATCAACTCTTTTCGGGATCGTTATATCTCACACGAAGATAGCGCTAATGAGATATTTGATACTCTATACGAAAAGCTTAAGCCAAAATCGATGAAACTGGTAGCGGATTTTAATCCAAGAGGTAATGTGCATACGCTCATAGAGATAGATAGTCAAAGATTGGAGAAAAAATGAAAAAGATATGGACGGCTGTGGCCATGCTTTTGATCCTAGCGTTTAGCGGATGCGCTCCCAAAGGATACTCTACGGCTCAAATTGGTGAGGTGCTTATACCTTATGATGGGGTAGTGGTCTCAGCCAAGGCCGTACAGATGCAAGATAATGGTACCGGAGCGATTCTTGGGGGTATCATTGGAGCAGTTCTTGGACATCAAGTGGGTGGCGGAAGCGGCAGAGATGTGGCTACCGTGGCCGGAGCGATTACTGGAGCGGTCATCGGTGACAAACTCTCCCACGCCAATGCCCAAGAGCTAGTGATCAAACTTGATAATGGACGAAAGATCGCTACAGTGGTAGCCATCGATTCTCGGCGTCCCTTTTGGTTTCGTCCGGGCGATCGGGTGCGACTCTATCTTCGGGGTGATCGGGTAATCAAAATTGAACCCCTCTTTTTAAGAGAAGAGTAATGTTTGATATTGTGATTGTAGGCGGCGGAGGGGCCGCTTTGGTAGCCGCTATCGAAGCCGCCACTTTGGGTAAGAGCGTATTGGTATTGAGCAAACACTACCCCACCCAATCCCAAACTTCTATGGCGCAAGGGGGTATAAACGCAGCTTTGTATCCTCCCGATTCTTGCGATAGCCATATCCAAGACACTCTTAAAGCCGGAGTGGGATTGGCCAAGGAGGCTATTGTCCAAGAGGTGTGTCGTGCCGCTCCAAAAGCTATAGAGTGGCTCGATAGCATAGGAATGCCCTTTAGTCGAAAAGGCGAAGCCATAGCTCAGCGTCGACTGGGAGGAGCTACTTATCCAAGAGCTTGTTACGCACAAGATTACACAGGACTAAAACTTTTACATACCCTTTATGACAACGCTGTAAAACTTGGAGTTGCCCTGCGATCGCGTACCTTTTTGCTCAATATCATTGAAGAAGATGGGGTATGTAAAGGGGTGAGTGTTCTTGATATGGCAAGAGGCAAAGTAGAACAGATTTTGGCCAAAGCGGTCATCTTGGCCACTGGAGGATATGCCAAGATGTATGGGGCTTTGAGCACCAATGGCTTTGGAAGCTTTGGAGAGGGTGTAGCGGCTGCGATGCGGGCCGGAGCGAAACTGAGCGATTTGGAATTTGTGCAGTTTCATCCTACCGCTTTGAAAAAGAGCTCTATTCTCATTAGTGAAGCGGCTAGAGGAGCGGGTGCCCGTCTTATCGATCAAGAGGGCCAAGAGATCGGTGGGGAGCTGTGGACAAGAGATCGGCTCAGCCGAGCAATTTTTGAAGCGATGGAGGAGGGGAAGGAGATTTTTTTGGATATGCGCCATTTGGGCAAGGAGTTTATCGAAAAGAATCTTCCCCAAGAGCGCAAACTAGCCCTTTTGTACGAGGGGGTCGATCCGCTAAAAGAGCCAGTACCCATTCGACCCGTGGCCCATTACACTATGGGCGGTATTGATGTGGATGAGAATATGCAAAGCAGTATTCAAGGGCTCTATGCCGTAGGAGAGTGTGCCAATGCCAAGTTACACGGAGCCAATCGTCTTGGGGGCAACTCTTTGTTGGAGCTGGTGGTACTAGGCAAAAAGGCGGCTCAATCGGCAGCGCAAATGGAGCAAGCCCCCCAACAAAAGCTTTTTGAGCGTACTAAGATCGATACTAACTTTATTAAAGCCGTTTTTGCTCTCCCAAATCAGATCGATTTTTGGGAGCGTCAGGAATTTTTGAGCAAAATTATGTACCATAATTGCGGCATCGTACGAGAAGAGATGCGTCTTAAAGGGGTGCTCAGTGTAGTACGCCAGCATCAAAAGGAGCTCGCTTTTATGGGGGTACGGGATAAGAGTCCTTTGATGAATAAAGAGCTTATAAACTTTTTGGAATATGGCAATATGGTAGAACTTGCCGAGGCGGTGCTTGTAGGAGCGATCCAGCGAACCGAGAGCAGGGGAGCTCATTTTCGAGCCGATTATCCCCAAAGGGATGACAAGAAGTTTTTGGCCCATACGATGATATGGAAAGAAAATGGGGTGTTGTGTGCCGATTTTAAACCTGTTTGACACACTCCTCGCACCATCTAAGAATATCTATCAGACAATTTTGCAAGGATTAGCTTAAGGGCAAAAGGTAGGGATTGGAGCTTGAAAAAGCTAAAGTTTGGAGTTTTAAGCGGGTTGTGGTAAAAAGAGGTTAAAAAGAAGCGTTTTACCTCAAGGTAGAGGAGTTTGGCTTTGATCTTTATTTATTTCAATTTATTTAAATGATATTGATTGTATCATAATGAAAACTGTTTGGAAAAAATGTCATGAAAATCAAAATCAAACGATTCCATCCCCATTTTGAGCCCCCCTCCATCGATATGGAGTATGAGGTAGACAATGCGCCCACTTTGCTCGATGCACTGCTCCAGATCAAGCGGCAAAAGGATCGAACCCTTACGTTTGATTATATGTGTCGAAGCGGCGTGTGCGGCAGTTGTGCGGTACGGGTAGAGGGCAAGGAGGTACTCGCTTGCCAGCATATTCCCAAAGATGGGGAGTACATAGAGCCCTTGAGTGTGGTGGACGTAATCAGAGATCTGTCGGTACGACTAGAAGATGCGCTTGTAACACTTGGGTCCTCCAAAGCATACCCCTTAGATATGCAAAAAGTAGCGATGAATGAAGAGGATGAGCGACTCATCGAGCGTCAAAGTGATTGTATCTTGTGTAGCGGCTGTTTGAGTAGCTGTCCAGTCTACGAGAGTAATGAAGCTTTTTTGGGCCCTTTTGCTCTTTCTCGGGTGTGGCGCTATGTGGCGGATAAGAGAGAGCGAGCCAAAAAGGAGCATATTGACGCTGTAGTCCAAAACGGTATTTGGGACTGTACGCTGTGTGGTAACTGTACCCAAGTCTGTCCCCAAGGGATCGATCCTAAAAATGATATTTTGATGCTTCAAAGCAAAGCTGTACAGTTTGGATATCAAAATCCAAATCTTGGGGGCTTTGGAAGTTTTGGATTGGAGTTTTGATGGATAGAGGCGAGTATAATATTGAGCTTTTTTCCGCCGTATCCAAATTTATCATCGAAGATATCAATCGCTATGGCAAAATCGTCTATTTTCATAAAAATATGCCGGCGATGAGCATTGAGGATACGCTGCACTACTTCTATTTTATCATCGATGGGCGGATCAAAGTATATCAGTTTAATTTTGAGACTACCAAAGAGCAGACCATCAAGATTCTTAGTAGAGGCGATATGTTTGATGTGGTCGTTTTGCTCGATGGCAAACCCCACGAGGTGTTGACCCACGCATATGAAGATACCAAGGCGTTGCGCGTACCCATTGAGAGGGTCAAAGAGTGGATAGAGACCAATTCAGAGTTTCGCAACCTCTTCTTTCACTATGTGGCGGCTCAAATGAGAAATCTAGAAGAGCTGGCCACAGACTTGAGTCTACACGATACTTCTACAAGATTTATTAAATTGTTGCTTAAATATTTTGATCCAGATTCGGCCAAGCTCAAACTTATCCACGATCTGCCCCACGAAGAGATCGCTTCGCTTATTGGCACTGTGCGCCACGTGGTCAACCGCCATATCCAAGAGCTCAAACGTGACGGCAGCTTGGAGGTGGAGCGCAAAAAGCTCAAACTCAAAAATATCGCCAAACTTCTTGATAGATTGCAACTAAAGTAGCAGCCATATTAAACCTTTTACACTAAAATTTTACCATTCCAAAACAATATAGGAGGGTACGCATGAGAAAACTACTCGTTAGTTTCGTTGCTGCAGGGTTGTTAGTCAGTGGTGCTTTTGCTTCAGCCGCTACTAAGGCGGAGTCCAATAAAGCGGTAGCCGAAGCGAAAGCTAAAGCACAAAAAGAGCAAAAAGAGGTCAAGATCGTCAAAGAGGCGGTTGATGCCGTAGCTCTTACCAATAAAGTGCTCGCAGAGCTGGATAAAGGCAATAAAGACCAAGCGATTAAAGATTTGGAAAAGGCTATTGGTAAATTAGAGGTGGTACTGAGCGCTCCAAACGCTCCAGCACTCATTCCAATTGACAGCTCTATCGAGGTGGTGGATTTTCCCGGAACTTTAGAAGATATCAAGACCGGTATCATCACCGCTAAAGCCTTGTTGGCTGACAATAAGATCCAACAAGCAAGATTGATCCTTGATACGCTGCGAAGCGAAATCGTACTTAAAGTGATCAATTTACCTTTGGCTTCTTATCCCGCGGCTTTAAAATTGGCTGCGAAATTTTTGCACGAAGATAGAATTAATGAGGCTAAAAGCGTTTTGGCTCAAGCTTTGGCCACTTTTGTAGAGGTGGATATGATTACGCCCTTGCCCCTTATTGAAGCTATTCATCTTGTACAAGTGGCGCAAAAACTGGCCAAAACTGATAAGAAAAAAGCGCTCGATATGTTAGAAGAGGCCAAACTCAGCCTCAAAAAAGCGGAAGCTCTTGGGTATACGAGCGAATCTGACATTACGTATAAATCTCTTGAGGATATGATCGAAAAGGTTGAAAAAGAGATTAAAGGTAAAAATCAAGCGGAAAAACTCTTTGAAGAGTTGCTTGAAAAACTCAAAGAGTTCAAAGAAAAAGCTATTAAAACGCTCAACAAATAAGAGAGATTACTCTTTTCTCGCAAAATCGGGGCGATTTTTGGCAACGCCCCGATCTATTTTTGTTTTGGCTATCTAAAATTTTTTGGAAAAGGAGAGATATATGGCTGTGATGGGATTTCATCATTTAGAAGAGCTTTTTAGACGTGGAGCGAGTCTTGATATCAAGAAAGGACACGCAAAAGAGGTTACCGATATCGTCGAGCAAAAGCTTTATGATCTGCTCTTGATGGGGCAAAAGGCTGCCAAGTACAATGGTCGCGATGTGATATGGAAGTACGATCTGCCTATCACCAAAGGACTTGAAGAGACGATCAACGAATTTAAAAAGCTCGAACAAGAGGTAGAAGTCAAAGATATCTTAGAGAGATTAGCTACGCATCCGCCACTTTTGGAGCTTGAGATTGAACTTGAGAAGAGTCTACCTGAGATCGTTGGTGGTTTGACACTGGTTTTGGCCCGTATTATGAAGAAAATCGATGAAGAGAATCGTGCGGTAAGCCATGAACTTATCGAACGGGCCAAAGGAATTATGGACCTAACACTATAGGAGGATAATATGGTCGGATATCAAAATTTTATCAAAGACAAGGAATTGTTGGAAAATTTCCAAAAACACTCCAAAATCGCGGGGGTTATTTTTATTTTGTTGGGACTTGTGGGGATTTTCTATCCCGTGATCATGTCCTTGGCTACTGCATATTTTGTGGCGTGGCTTTTTATTTTTAGCGGTATCTTGATAGGCATTCATACCTATAAGACTAATAAAAAAGATTGGCTCGGATGGCTCAAAGCTTTTGTCTATTTGCTTACCGGTATTTTGGTAGCTATCTTTCCAGTCCCTGGAGTAGCGGCTCTTGGTATTATCTTGGCTGTATACTTTTTTATGGATGGATTTGCCTCTTTTGCTCTAGCCGCACAGATGAAAGGGAGCAACAAATATTGGTGGCTCATTTTGCTCAATGGAATTCTCTCCATAGTTATTGGAGTGATCTTTTTGGTAGGATGGCCTTTTAACTCTTTGATACTTGTAGGACTTTTTGTTGGTATTAGTCTTTTCTTTGATGGTGTTGTACTGCTTACTATGGGTAGTGCGGCGAAAAAACTCGAAGAAGAACTACAGCAAAAAGAAGGTGGAGAGACCTCCAATCAAACCCCTCAACCAAATTCATAAGGAGAGCCCTCTCCTTGTGAATTGCTACAAAAGTTGCAGCTCACTTTATGCAATCCAAGTAAAATTTCAGGTAAAATTGCATTCACAAATAATAAAGCAAGGAGAACCATATGGTCATCAAAAAAGAGGCGGCAAAAATTTTACTCGCATTGCATAGAAGCGACGATAAGACAATTAATGTAGAGAAACTCAATAGCGAAGCGGTGGAGGAGCTAAACCTCTCTGGGCTTGTTCGATTTCCAATACCAGCCAAAATAGAACTCACATACAGCGGAGCTATGGTGGCTGATGTGCTGGATAAAGTAGAGTCTAAAATAGAAGATATCGATAATTGGAAAGAGAACTTTAAGTGGGTGAGTTCTGAAGTGATCGCAATGATCGACGGAGCCGTCAAAAATAAGGATAAAACGACAAAAATCTCTCAAGAGCCTTTGGCCAAGCGTGGTTTTGCCGATGAAAACTACCAAATCACCGAAGAGGCGAAAGATCTCTACAACGCCTATGCTATCACCGAGCCAGAGCTCGTGATCGATGCTCAATTGGCTGAGTATATCCGTAAATCTCCTATGGGTCCAACAGACGCTCACTACTTGCCGATTGAGGGTAACAACAAAGACTTGCTTGAGGCTATGCGGTTGATCGCGTATTCAGTACCCCACGGGGACTACTTCACTTTTACCGAGCTTGGCCAGGCGGTCAAAGAGACTTTGAGTCTTGGTGGATGGGCTAGTGAGGGAAGCGTGCTTGATATCTCTATCTTGGAGTCCATCGCAAAAGTGGCTGATGGAGAGGATGTGGACGTGGATACCCTTGTACAGCTTGAAGCTTTGGGCTATGTAAGTGATGTGGATACATTGACGAAAGCGGGTGAAAAGGCTCTTGAGATTTATCGTATTTTCAAAGATAAAACCGAAAAGCCTCTCAAATCTTTTGCCATCGAAAAAGAGGAGGTGGAGACTCTCAAAACCATTGACAAGATCTGGAAGGAAAAATATACCTCCAATCCCGAAGAGACAGCCAACTTTGAAGAGATCAAAAGAGAGCTTGTGGACAGGAAAGTGCGAGAGTATAAAAAGATACTCGAAAAATATGGTAGACGCCTTAATGAGATGCCAAAGAAAAAGCAAGAGATTCTCAAAAAATTTGGCGAAGCCAAAGATATGGTCAAATGGTTTGAAGAGAACTTTGATCTTAAAGAGTACCTCTATAGCCTTGAAGCTTTTAGACTTATTGCCGAGGGTGTGGATCAAAAGGGACGTACGGTCTATTATGTAACTGAAGATGGGGAAAGAGTGATTGAAGATCAACAAGATGAGCGAAGCATCCACTCATGGAGTGTGAAGACTCTTACAATCTCTAATAAGATCTTTAGCTCACCAAATAAAGAGTGGGTTTTAGAAGCTAGAAAAGAGCGGGTTTTGGGTACCTACGAGCCTACCAAGTCTGGGCTACTCTATGAAGAGCTCGCTACCCACGAGAAGCTGCCTTTTATGACCAGATACGAGATGGATATTTTCAAATTGATCCCAGATCGCGGTATCGCTTGTGAAGATGTACTGGAGGAGTCTTTGCACGAAGAGGAAAGAGTTCGCCGAATGGAAG
>Ga0256831_1000729_pt1 | contig 17354 bp, 15 predicted proteins | sample 132544metaG_FD_189087 | JGI IMG/M metagenome (GOLD analysis project Ga0256831, IMG submission 189087) | Hydrothermal vent microbial communities from Lau Basin, Pacific Ocean - 132-544 | ecosystem: Environmental > Aquatic > Marine > Hydrothermal vents | place: Pacific Ocean: Lau Basin | collected...
TCACTAGTCGTTATAATATTTCAAAACTTGTTTATTATGAAATATTTCTGACAATTGGAGATGCAATTGTCAGAGAAAAACAAATAAAAGCAGGTTCAAGAAAAAAGAAAATAGAACTTATAACAAAACGAAATTCTGAATGGAAAGACCTTTATAACGACAACCTGCTAAAAGGATGAGATTGCTTCATCGTACCTCTTCGCAATGACGTTTTCAAAAGTAATTAAGGGAGAGAAGGCTGGCGGCGCAGCCGCCAGCCTTCTCTCCCAATTGCCCGCATAGCCGCGTCATTGCGAGGGAGGAGGCACGACGACAGAAGCAATCTCTCAAAATACATCTGCTCTTCTGTTGTATAACCTAAGCATAGCGGAGTATCTCTTGCAAAGAAAAAGGAGAAGAAGTGAAGGATCTTCCCAAATGCCCAAACAGATTCTTAGTCACCACCCTCCTCAAAATAACAATTAATAGAAAATGAAAATAACTATGTACAAACACTTTTTCAAACGCCTTATCGACATCATTCTTTCGCTAACAGCAATAATTATTCTCTTGCCTTTCTGGATTCCAATATTTATAATATTGCTTTTAACAGGAGAACACGAGGTCTTTTATTTTCAGGAACGAATTGGTTATAAAAACAAACCGTTCTTTATTTGGAAACATGCTACAATGCTTAAGAATAGTGAAAATCTAAAGGGCGGACTTCATACAACAAGGAACGATCCCAGAGTATTGCCTTTTGGTGCTTTTTTGCGAAAAACAAAACTCAATGAAATTCCACAACTTATAAATATCTTTAAAGGCGATATGAGTATTGTTGGCCCACGACCATTAGTGGATAAAACTTTTACACCCTATCCCAAACATGTTCAGGAAAATATTTACAATGTAAAACCCGGGTTAACAGGAATTGGCTCAATCATTTTTCGCGACGAGGAACGTCTGTTATCAGAAACAAAAATGGAGCCCAAAGATTTTTATCGCGAACATATATCACCATACAAAGGTGAGCTTGAATTATGGTATCAGGAAAATTTAAGTTTCGTTACAGATGTTAAACTTGTGTTTTGTACTGCCTGGGTAATTATCTTTTCTGAAAGTGAATTACCTTTTAAGATTTTTAAAGGGCTACCACAAAAACCTGAAATTTTAAATTAATTATATTACTCAATGCATTCTCCTGAAATTATTAAAGGTGGTATTTATAGCGACAACAGAGGCGAACTGTTGTATAACAACGATTTCGATTTGTCGACGATAAAACGAATGTACATAATTAAACATCCCGATAAAAGTGTTGTACGTGCATGGCAGGGGCACCAACAAGAACATAAATATTTTAAATGTATAAAAGGTAGCTTTGTTGTTGCCTGGAAAAAGATTGATGATTTTACTAATCCTTCCGACAATAATAAAGCTGAATATACAATACTTAGCGAATCTGAAAACAATGTGTTGTCGATTCCATCCGGATTTGCCAATGGATTAAAAGCTTTGGAATCAGATTCGGAAATTATGGTTTTCTCCGATTATAAACTGGGAGAATCATTGGATGACAAAATACGTTTTGACAAAGACCTCTGGTTCGATTGGGGGGCATTTAAATAAGTTCTTTCAAAATCGAAAATCTTTTTAATTAACGGCACTTCATCAAGGTGCATGCAAAACCATCGTTTTAAACATCGGGCTGCTTGCGCCTTTTTTTTCCTCCGCTGGCCCCGATCTGCAATCGGTATTCCGGTCAGGTAAGGCCGAAAATTTGTTCTAGTTTTATTGGTGTCCGTTTAAAATATGAGATTGCTTCGCTGGGCCACCAATGACAGATTTAAATTATATTTGTTTTTCTACCCCTTTGTCTTCGACATTTCCTCCGTCAACCGACGGAGGAAAACGTTTTGAATTAACTTTGTAGCCAATAAATAATGTATCTCCAGTAAAATATTCCACTTCGTTCAACTTTCTGTCATCGTCTCATTATGCCCATTCAAAAAAATGGGTGGCCACTCGCAATGACGCCAGTTGTATTTTGAATATGCGTGTTTGGGTTTGCTTTGCAAAAGAAGTTATTTTTAGTGTTCCTTAATCTGGCAAATATCTGAAATTAACGTCATTGCGATGACGAAGAATGAGGAAGAAGCAATCTAAATAATTATCCCGGACAATAGTGAATTAAAATAAAATAATTTTACACCGCGGCTTTAGCCATTAATTGTTCCACTGCGAGCGTCTCACTCCAGGTGAGGCTCTCGCTAAGCAAGACAAATATTCTATTTGTCTAAATTCCGTGTTACAGTGTGTAGCGACATTAAAAAATCGTAACTTTGCACAAATAAATAAACGATTATGGCACAATATATTTTCGAGGGAGACTACAAGAATAAATCAGGAAATGTAAAAGTTAAGTTATTACTTTTTCATTTTCAGGACGAAAATAATATTCACTTTATCTATTCGCCCCATATAGATTTAACAGGCTATGGGAAAAGTGTTACTGAGGCCAAAGAATCTTTTAATATTGTTTTCGAAGATTTTGTTGATTATGCGCTAAAGAAAAAAACCTTGGGTAAAGTACTCTCCGATTTAGGTTGGGAATTAAAAGGTTCATCAAAAAGACCAAAGAAAGTAATAGCACCAAGCATTACTTCTGTGATTAATAAAAACAGATATGTTTCTGAGATATTCGACAAATACCCTGTTAACACTTATCATCAGGAAGTAGGATTACCTGCTTTTGTGTAAAAAATGTCAACAAAAAAATTATCCAATATTCCATTAAAAGAGTTTCGTTCCTTTCTTGAAAAACAAGGTTTAAACCTGATAAAAGATTCTAAAGGAAGAGGTGGGCATGAAACGAGCATGATAAAATTTAACACTTAATTGAATGTTTATAAGCGAGTTCTCCCGAAGGGATGCCAATGGCGCATCGAATACCTTTAAAGTAAAAGTTATAATGAGATGAAAAATGGTCAAAGTCGGGAATGGACAGACCAATTACGATACAAACTCATATCGACCCGGTTCCTGAATTTATTGTAAAACAGGTTCTGAGGCATTTAAAAATGAGTAGAAAAGACTTTTTTAATACATTCAATAAATTGTAATATTATTCCTTGCTCTTTGCTGGTGCGGATTTATCCTCTGCTGGCGCCGATCTGAGATCGGTGTCTCGGTCAGGTAAGACCGAAAAATTGTTATAGTTTTATTAGTGTCCGTTTAAGATATGAGATTGTTTCGCTGGGCTACCAATGACGCCAGTTGTATTTTGAATATGCGTGTTTGGGTTTGCTTTGCAAAAGAAGTTATTTTTAGTATTCTTTAATATGACAAATATCTGAAATTAACGTCATTGCGATGACGAAGAATGAGGAAGAAGCAATCTAAATAATTATCACGGACAATAGTGAATTAAAATAAAATAATTTTACACCGCGGCTTTAGCCCGGTGATTTCAGCCCAAGTGAGGGAATTGGCTTTAGCTGTTAATTGTTCCACTGCGAGCGTCTCACTCCAGGTGAGGCTCTCGCTAAGCAACTTACCATTTCGGCCTGCCCTGTTGCGTAGCGTATCGGGGCGCACGCAAAACCTTCGTTTTTAACCCAAAGCGCCAAAAGAAAAGAATTACAAAACATGTTTTTTGTATACCGCATACGATCGCCACGTCCTTTCGTCCCAATGTACATCGGGATTCGTGCAAACAACAAGTTTGTAAATATCTCTTTGTAAATTATTGTATATTTGCAAAATCACTCTTAATAAAACAAAAAATGGAGACAATACTTTTATCAGGAGATTCGAAATCGAATGCCAAACTACTGTTAGAACTTGCTAAAAAACTTAATTTTTCAGTTAAAAAATTATCGGTTGTTGAAGCAGAAGAGTTGGGAATTTATTATTCGATAAAAGAAGGATTAAAATCAGGATTATTATCAGAGGAAGAGAAAGGTGAGTTTATTGCATCTTTAAAAAAGAGTTAGCATGCAAGTCGAAATAACAAATAAATTTCGCAAACAGGTTAAAAAGCTTAATAATAAAAATATAAATAATTCCCTTGTTAAGGTAATTCAATCAATTGGCTTAGCAAAGAATATCTCAGAGATAAATAACTTAAAAAAACTCAAAGGTTACAAACACTTTTACAGAATCCGATTAGGAGACTATCGAATTGGGGTAACAATTAAAGACAAAATAATTACCCTTGCAGCCATCGATCACAGGTCTGATATTTATAAATACTTTCCTTAATTAAAATAATTGGTGTCCGTTTAAAATATGAGATTGCTTCGCTGGGCTACCAATGACGCAGTTGTATTTTGATTGTGTGTGTAGGGGCTTGCTTTGCAAAAGAAGTTATTTTTAGTATTCTTTAATATGACAAATATCTGAAATTAACGTCATTGCGATGACGAAGAATGAGGAAGAAGCAATCTAAATAATTATCCCGGACAATAGTGAATTAAAATAAAATAATTTACACCGCGGCTTTAGCCGTTAATTTGTAACTTTTACAATTGCCGCCTGCCCTGTAGCGTATAGTATGAGGGCACATGCAAAACCACCATTTTAAACATCGGGCTGCATGCCTGTCCGGCTTTTTTTTTTGACGGACGCCTTTTTATTCGCGTTACTTATTAACCCACGGTTACCTGTCCGTCCACTGACGGACTGTGTCCGTCTACCGACGGAAAATCATAAGAAATAGATAAATCTAAATGAAACAATCAGAACTTTTCGAATTTGCTTGTCAGTGCCTTTTGCCGGATAAAAATACGGGACAAAAAAAAGGCATCGAAGAAAAATTTATTTCGGGTGAGGTAGATTTGAATAGGTTTGTTTTTTTATGTAGCAACCACCTTGTTTTACCTGCCATTTATTTGCGTTTAAAAGACGCGGGATTAATAGAACTTTTCCCGAATGAATATGTAGATCACTTAAAAGAGATATACGAAACAAATAAGAAAAGAAACCGCGACATCCTGCTGCAAATAGATGAAATAAGCAGCCGGTTGAAAAAAGAAAATATTGAGCCGTTATATCTAAAAGGAACTGCCAATTTGATGGACAATCTTTATTCTGATTTGGGAGTACGAATGATTGGAGATATCGATTTTTTAGTGCAGGAAAAAGATTATTTAAAAACGGTAGATTTAATATTAGATTTGGGATACGAAAACCAGCATAAAATGTATGAAGATGCAAAAAGCTTCAAGCATTATCCACGTTTATTCAGAAAAGATGTTCCTGCCGATATTGAAATTCACCGTGTTCCTGTTAATATTCAATATTCAAAACAGTTTCATACCGACCTTCTATTTCAACATAAAAAAGCGATTAAAAACAGAAGTAACTGTTTTGTCTCTTCCGACGAGCATAAACTCATCCATACGTTTATTCACAGTCAGTTAAGTAATAAAGGGCATAAACGTATAACGTTAGAATTGCGAGATTTATACGATGCACAACTTTTATTAAAGAGAGTGGACGTTAATTCCGTTTTACCTCAGGTAGAAGAAAAGATAAAAGCCCGCGATTTTTTCGAGTATGTAAACTATCTTTTTAACCCTGAACAAATATCTTTAAGCGATAAACTTCCGAATAATTTTGCAGTTCGTCATCAATGGTTCTTAAATCATTCGCGGTGGCATCGCACCTATTTAAATATATTAAATTTTTACGAACTAATTATTATTCGTTATCTCTGGAGAATAATAAGAGCACCCTTTCAAAAATCCTCAATGAGGTATCTTTATGTTCGCCTTAAAGATCCGAAATGGTATAAGATGCATTTTAAAGGAGTTAGGGATAGTTTTAGAAGATAAACTTGTTTATTTCGAAAACAATATTTAAGTCCGTGAACTAAACATTTAAATTATTAAAATGTCTGGTTCTCGAGTAAAACAAACAATATTATATTACCCCTCTATAATTTTCCGCATAGCGATACCCGGAGCAATTGCTATATGGCAATTGTGCGGAAACAAGAATAGGGGAATTAATGGACAACCAAACAAAAACCTTTGTCCGCAATAATTTGTTAACCGAAACAATAACATTATTAAAGATTTATAAAGTTCTGCCGTTTCTTTAATGAGAGTGTAGATTTTTCCTGATAAAGAATGCGATCTAATTGCTTTAAATTGATATATCCGTAAAATCGGTAAATTCCAATCTTAGGTTTAAAAATGCCCGACTTTATCTACAAATTTAAGGGGTTGTGAGGGAATAACCTTTCCGGTTATTTTATACCTTCACAACCCCTTGGAGTGTAACTCTTTCGTAAAATAAGTTACATACTTTTTATTTCGCTAACCAGTTTGGTAATAGAGCTTTTTGCATCGCCAAATAACATCCGGGTTTTCTCGTTAAAGAAGAGGAAATTCTCAATTCCGGCATATCCTTTTCCCATTCCTCGTTTCATAATAATAATGTTCTTTGCAAGGTGAGCGTCTATTATCGGCATTCCGTAAATGGGGCTCGATGGGTCGTCGTATGCCGCCGGATTAACCACATCGTTAGCTCCAATAACAATGGCAACGTCTACGTTTGGCATATCCGGATTTATATCATCCATTTCAACAAGTTTCTCGTACGGAACATCGGCTTCGGCGAGCAGAACATTCATGTGCCCCGGCATACGGCCGGCTACCGGATGAATTGCATATTTAACTTCAACACCTTTTCCTTCTAACAATGTGTCGAGTTCGTGAGCAATGTGTTGAGCTTGTGCAACTGCAAGTCCATATCCGGGAATTATAACTATTTTTTGCGAATAGCTTAAGAGAACAGCGGCATCGCTAAGTTGAATCTCTTTTATTGTACCGTGTTCGTTTCCTACACCGGCAGCTCCGCCACCGCCAAATGCACCAATAATTACATTTAGTAACGACCGGTTCATTGCTTTACACATAAGCATGGTAAGTATCATTCCGGCTGCTCCAACAAGAATTCCACCCAAAATCATAGCTTCATTGTTGTATATAAAGCCTGCCATTGCTGCTGCAATTCCTGTTAACGAGTTAAGCAGCGAAATAACAACCGGCATATCGGCACCACCAATTGGCATAACAAACATAACTCCGTAAATAAGTGCCAGTGCCATAAGAGTGTATATTGCCCAAATCATTTCCGAGGGCTCGTTGGGCGATATAATTATAAATACTGTTAGTGCAACGGTAATAATTAGTAAAACCAGATTGAGGTACGTCATAAATGGTTTCATAATATCGCCAACTTTGCCGTCGAGCTTACCATAAGCTATCATACTTCCGCTAAAAGCAATAGCGCCAATTACCAAACCTAAAACCGTTACCAGTATTGAACTTACATCGCCGGCTACTGCATTCGGGTATTCTAAAAGTGCAACCAACATTGATGCAGCGCCACCGGTAGCATTATATATCGATACCAGTTGCGGCATAGCGGTCATTTTAATTTTACGTGCTACAATCCATCCAATTACCGAACCCACACCAATTGACGCAAGAATAATCCAAACGTTGGTTAATGGTATTCCCGAACCGTTTGGGGCTTTGTGTAACAACAGTGTTGTCAGCATGGCAAGTCCCATTCCGCCGGCAGCCCATAAATTTCCCCGTCTGGCTGTTTCGGGGTGCGAAAGTAGTTTCAATCCAAAAACAAATAAAAGTGCGGCAATCAGGTAACTTAATTCAAGCAATGTGTCGCCAATGGTAAAGTTAATCCCATTTAATGTTCCTATAATTTTATCCATAATTCCCTACTTTTTTTTCTTTTTAAACATTTCTAACATTCTGTCGGTTACGGCAAAACCGCCAACCACGTTAAGTGTTCCGAAAATGAGTGCTAATATTCCCAGCACAAGACTTAACGAAAATTTTGTGAGGTCGGCGTGACCTACTAAAATGATGCCGCCAATAATAATAACTCCACTAATTGCATTTGCCCCCGACATTAACGGGGTGTGCAAAACTGCCGGAACATTCGAAATCACTTCAATACCCACAAATATGGATAGAGCGATGATGAATATGGCTTCTTTATATTCAAAGAAAAATTTTAATACTTCCATTTTTATCTATTTTTAAGCTTTTTCAATTACCGATTTTACCCGCTCGTTATAAATCTCTTTGGCGTGAGTAATGCAGGTTCCTTTTACAATATCATCTTCAAAATTGAGTTTCAATTCGCCCTCTTCGCCTATTATTAACTTCATAAAGTTTAGAACATTTTTTCCAAACATTCTGCTGGCATCTACGGGCATTTGTGCCGGATAATTCGACTGGCCAATAATAGAAACTCCGTTATAATTAACTGTTTCGTTGTTTTTTGTCAGCTCGCAGTTTCCTCCGCTCGATGCTGCCAAATCAATAATTATCGAACCGGGTTTCATGGCATCAACAGCTTCTTTAGGAATTAAAAGAGGAGCTTTTCTTCCCGGAATTTGTGCTGTACAAATTACTACATTTGCTTTTGCTGCATGGTCGTTAATAGCTTGCTGTTGTTTTTTCTTGAACTCTTCGGTTTGTTCAACAGCATAACCACCGGCAGCAGCATCTTCGGTTGCTCCTTCAACTTCAACAAATTTGCCTCCCAAACTCATTACCTCCTCCTTCACTGCCGAGCGAACATCGAAAACCTGAACTTGTGCACCCAATTTTCGTGAAGTTGCAATAGCTTGTAATCCGGCAACTCCGGCTCCTAATATTAAAACGTTTGCCGGCCGAATGGTTCCTGCAGCGGTCATAAACATTGGGAAGAAAGTCGGCAGTTTTATAGCTGCTTCCAAAACAGCCATGTATCCCGAAACCGTTGCCATCGACGATAAAATGTCCATGGCTTGTGCACGCGATGTACGCGGAATAAGATCGAGACTAAACGTTGTAATTCCCTTGTCGAGGAAAGTTTTTACCAACTTGGTTTCCCAAAGAGGATTAAATGCACTTATCCAAACTTGTGTGGTTTTAATTTTCTGAATATCGTCGTCGGAGGGGGGCTGAATTTGCAACAAAACTTCTGCTTGTTCAAAAATGTCGGCCCGGCTTAATACTTTTGCACCTATTGCTTCGTAGTCGGCATTGGTTGCAAAAGCTGTAGACCCCGCTTCATGCTCAACCAAAACCTCCACTTTCAGGTTGGTGAAAGCTTTTACACCCTCCGGAAGTAAGGCTACCCGGGTTTCATCTCCCGGCTCTTTTAATAATCCAAGAATCATAAATATCGATTTTTAAGTGTGACAAAGGTCACAAAGTTAATAATTTTTAATCATCGTTTGCGTTAACGGAATGTTGTTTTATGAAGAAATTTATCACATACTTATGTTAATTAGCATATGTTTATAATCCTCTCGTTAACTACATTAAAAACAATTAATCATGCATAAAGTTCAATGCTTTAATGATTGTCTTCGGTTTTTAATTTATGGTAAATAGCAAAAGTTTCTATTTAGGACTGCTAAAAAACAACTAAACATATGACATACAGTTAGATATCCTATTTTATCGTTAATTTCTGTGTAGTTCTTTCTGAATTGCTTTCCAATACGAGTACATATTGTCCGCTTTTTAGTTGGTTTCGAGAAAAAACAAGGGTTTGTTTGCCCGCTTCAAAATTTCCCGATGCAATTGTTCTTATCTCTTTTCCCGAGTAGCTATAAAGTTTTAAGTTTATTTTTCCTCCTGAAGTTTCGAATGTAATTTGTGCCTGATTTGTAACCGGATTGGGAAAAATAGTTTGTATTGAAATTGTTTTTACAGGAGCCGAAATGTCGCCGGTAGCAACGGTTGATTTTAATATGGGTAAAATTTCAAAATCATCGAAAAGAATAGTTTTTATATCGGTTGTTTTTACCCCCAGCCATTGATTTAATATGGATGCATAAACCGACCGGAAATCGATTTTCATGGGAACGTTCGTGCGTTTTTCAACGGTTTCGGGAATGGTTGGGTTTTCTCCGAAAACTGTTGGGTTAACCCGGCTTCCGAATAGCATAATGGGGTAGGCTTCGCCGTGGTCGGTCCCGTAACTTTTATTCGATGCAATTCGCCGTCCAAATTCACTGTAAATCATCGATATTACATCGTCTTCCCGGTTTTGTAATTTTAATTCATCTTGAAAAGCATATACTGCCTGAGAGAGCGATTGAAGCAATTCGGCATGTTTCCCTGTTGCTGTATCTCCGGCGACAACCTGTCCCGAGTGAGTATCGAAACCACCCATATTTACAATATATATCGGAGTTGATAATCCTCCGGAAATGAGTTGGGCAACAATTTTTAATTTTTCGGCAAGCGAATTATTTTCGGGCCACTGTGTCGAACGAATTTCCGATAAATTGGCAGCAGCCGAAACAACTTTTAAGTATTTCTCGGTGCTTTGCATAACCTGTGAGATGTATTTTAGTTCGTATCCGAACGGCGTATCGGGATATTCTTGTTCGTCTGACTGCGACTCGTAAACCGAATCGGTTTGTTTTAACACAACACCCATATTCACCGTATTTCCCTGACTAGAGGGAGAGTTGCCCGACCCGATTGTTATGGCAAGCGGGTGAGGATTTTCTTCGTTGGGGTAGTTTTCAGGATATTCGGGGTTTAGCATATTCAGGTACCTGCCAAACCACCCCGAAGAAACTACGGTGTGCGAATCGGAGGCAGAGAGAACAATCTCTTTCGACCTGAAATGCGACAAGTTGGGATTTGGATATCCGATGTTTTGAATAAACATCATTTTTTCGTCGATATAAAGCTCTTTTATTCCCGCGAGAGAGGGGTGAAGTCCCTGCAATTTCGTTAGGGGTAAAATTTTATCTTTTGGAAGAATAATTTCGGGGCGCACTTTTGCCAGATTGTCGTACATATCTAGCGGAATAAGCGTATTTAATCCATCGTTCCCGCCGTCGAGCTGTATCAAAACCAGTACACGACCATTTGTTTGTTCGGGGCCGAAATGCGCATTGGCTGCCAAAACCTGAATGGCCTGACCATTTAATAAAATTGGCAACGAAATAAATGCAGCACTGTTTTTTATGAATTTTCTTCTATCCATCTTTTTTAAATTAATTGATATTCAGCCATTAAACAAATTTTACCAATCAGTTTTATTAACCTTCTTGCTACGGCTTTTTTCTGATTTACATCGTCGGGATTATTAACAAATCTGTTCCATTCAATAGTCCACTCCGAATCGGGGAGGCCTGGAATTAATACACTTTTAAGTTCGGTAATTTGTTCCGCAGATACCTGTTTGGGGAAAAGAAGGTTGGTTAGTGCAGGTATTAGTATGTCAATTTCGGAAGGTGAGGGGGTAATTTTTATGACAAATTCTATGGGGTCGAATTGGAGTTTTTTGTATTCGCTTTTGGGGCGAATTCCCCACGCAACTACAGAACTAATAACTTTTGCACGATTTGGAACACTAGCTGTATTAATCCATAGTTGGTTGTAATTTGGTTCGAGGTACCACGCCGGCCAACCGGCTACATCGGGTGGGTCGCCAATCTCCAAATCCTGAATTTTTGTCCGGTAATAAATCCAATTCCAGAAATAATAAAGCTCGGTAATATCTTCCCCGTTGGGAGAAGGAAATTCAAGCTGCCTTAAAACACCTATTGTAAACTCGAGTGGATTTTTTATCATACACCCGCGGAAATTGATGTCGAAGAAATGCTCGCTGCTTAGCAGTTTTTTTAATACAGGTTTTAACTCAAAATTACTTTCATAAAAGAGTGTTGCAAGTGGTTCAATAATACTGTTTTCAATCTCTTCGTCGATATTATAATAAACAAACCACCGGTAAAGCTTCCTGACAAGGAAGCGTGCAGTCTCTTTTTTTCGAAATATCATATCGATAAGTTGCTTGTATTCAAGCTCCTCTTTGTTTGTAATTGTATAGTTTTCGAAAATATTTGAAAAAGTTTTTTGGCTTTTATCGTGCCTGTACGATGCGAAAAACGAGGTGTCGTTGTTTGGGTTTGTTTTCCATCCGGTTAAAACTTTTGCTGCTTCGCGAATGTCGTGCTCGGTATAGTTGGTATAATTTCCTTCTTCTAAAAGTGGCCCTTTGCCAATGGTAAATAACTCGAGTAACTCGCGGGCGTAGTTTTCGTTTGGAGCCCCCACTTTATTGTGGTCGCCGTCGAGGTATTTCAGCATCCCCACATTTACTGTCATCTCTTTTGCCAATTCTTTAAAATTCCCCAATGCATTTTCGGTAAGTAATGTGTTGTACCGATAATGAAAATTTGTATTTCGTACCACATCGGTTTCAATTACAAAGTGGTTGTGCCAAAACAGCACCATCTTCTCTTGCAACGACACATCCTGATTTAGCATTCTTCCCAGCCACCAGTGTGTGTAACTTGTTTTTCGGTGATAGCGATATTTGCTGTTGTATTTTGTGTTCACCCAGGTAGTTCCAACCGGAACCTCCTCGTCTTTTGTACTGTATCCAAGTGGAGGCGAGAGTGGTTCGGCAGGCTCTTGCATTAGATAATCTAAAGCTTCGGAAATGGTTTTTGTTTGCATAAATTCAATTTCCGACTGCCGTGCCCCAAACATACAACGGTTAAGCAGATGTTTTGCTTTGTCGAACCCGAGTACGCCGGAGATGGGATTGAGGCTTAAAACTCCAGACTTTAACCTGTTTCTTGAGTTTTCCATAGTTGTAAATTAGTAGTTGCTTTCTTCGACCATCAAATTTGCGTTTGGTTTAAAATAGGGAATTCAATGACGTAAAAATACCAAAATATACGCATATTAAGATTTGTGGGGCAAAAAGTACAAGTATTCTTTACTTTTTATATTTTTCGAAAATTGTTAGTTTTGTATGCAACAGAGGAACGGCTAAAGCGTAATTTTGATACTAAAAAAGCAATTTATCCGTTATTTGTGAAAAGAGTAATTGCCGGGTGATTTTGATTTGTTCCGGCAGTAATTAACCGTTTTATCTTAACCATAACTTCTTGAAAATGAAAAAAGCAATCATTCCAATTATTTTTCTCTTTATCTCGGGTGTTTTATTGGCACAGCCAAAATTCGACCTTGGATTAAAAGCAGGGGTAAATTTTTCGAAACTTAGTTTTAATATCGACGATTATAAATCGGATGCAATAACAAAAGCACATTTTGGAGCTTTTGGCCGGGTTGGGTGGAATAAAATATTTGTTCAACCCGAAGTGTATTATAGTTCGAAAGGAGGTAATGTTGATTTAAACTCAGGTGCTTTAAGTGCTGTAAAATCTATCGATTATAGTAGTGTTGATGTACCTGTGTTGCTGGGATTTCAACTGTTTAAACTGAGTATTGTCGATGTTCATATTTTGGGTGGGCCACTTTTTAGTTTTGTTACAAAGTCGAGTGTAAACGACAATCCTGAGCTTTCGAAAGAGTATTTCGAAAATCATTATGTCGGTTTTCAGTACGGTTTAGGCGTCGATGTTTGGTTTTTAACCGTTGATGCACGGATGGAGCACGGAAGCAAAAAACTATTTTCTCACCCCGATTTTGAGGGGAGTAATCAAACGTTTATGGTTACTGTTGGATTTAAAATATTGTAGAATTATTGCTGAATAGGCAGTTAGTAAAATTTATATAGCGATAGTCTCATTCGAAGTGAAACTATCGCTATTTTTTTAAATACCTTCCGGTTCGGGAGTTTGATTGGGATAAAACGGATTATAGAAATAGACATTTTTTGAGGATAAATAGTTGAGCATTGGTTTTAACCGACGTTTAAAATCGTCGATATTTTTATTTTCGTTGTTTGTCCAGCCGGCTTCTGACATTGCCGAAAGACGCGGCCAAGTCATAAAATCAAGTCTTTTATTATTTTGAATTTGTTCGGTACAAACATCAGCCTGCAAGCCTTTTATGAGATTTATATTTTGCTTAAAACCGGGTAACGAATCGGGAGGAAACGAGTAAGTTAGTTCGAGTGTTACAAATTTACCACCCCATTTTCTGCCACATTTGTGCGATGCGTTCTGAACAAAATCGAAATAGAGAGGAATTCGCGGGCATAGAATCACGTTGTAATTGTTCGAAAGTGCCGCCTCGAGTTTTTCGGGTTTGTCGTGTCGCCACCACATAACAACCGAATTTTTATTCGATAACTTATGATCAACAATTTCATCCCACCCAATTACTGTTCGATTCAGTGTTTTTATCGAGTCGGCCATTCTATTCACAAAATAAGATTCTACCTCTTTAAGCGTTTTCAGCTTCTCTCTTTTCATTAAACTCAAAACATATTTGTCGGTGTTCCACGCGGCATTTCCAAAATGAACTTCGTCGCCACCCAAATGAATATATTTCGATGGGAAGAGCGAGGCAACTTCTCGTAAAATAGCTGTAAGATAGGTGTATGTTTTCTCGTTTCCGGGATTGAATGTAAAATTGGGGTGCGATTTTGAACCACCACCCGAGAATTCAGGATATGCGCGGTTTGCTGCGCTTGCATGACCGGGCATGTCAATCTCAGGAATTACTTCGATAAAGCGGTCGGCTGCATATTTTATAATCTCCTCAATTTCGGTTTGAGTATAAAATTGTGCTTGTGCATCGGGATTCGTGTGATTGCCAATTCCTCCAACAGTAGTTAGTTTCGGGTAGCTTTTTATCTCAATGCGCCAGCCGGGCGCATCGGTTAAGTGCCAGTGAAAAATGTTTAATTTGTGGAGTGCCATTAAATCGAGCAGTTGTTTCACTTTTTCAACACCAGAGAAATGGCGCGACTCGTCTAACATTAATCCGCGCCAGCTAAATCGTGGCGAATCGGTAATGGTAAGCAGCGGTAAAACAAATTTTCCGTCTTCTTTTTCAGCAAAAAGAAAAAGCTGCCGCACAGTTTGCAGTCCATAATAAATTCCTTTTGGAGAACCCGCTGAAATCTGAATTCCTTTTTTGGTCGATTTTAGAAAATACGAATCATTGTTATTCTTTTTGTCGCTCAATTTTAAAAACAGGGTTGCTTTTTCTGAATTTACAATTTCAACAGAAACAAGAGATTTAACTTCCGATTTAAACTGACTGACAACCGGTGTTAAAACCTCGTTGTTTGCGTATAACGTTATTTTGTTTTTCAGCTTTAAACTTCCACTTTCTGTCTCAATTTTATTGGGGAGTGGAATTAGGTTGATTTTCGGGGGTTGCCGGTTTGTAGAACAGGCAATTAATACAGTTAACACTAGTAGGTTTAGGTATTTCATTTGTATAGAATTAAATTAAAATATTAGTCGATTCTTTTCGCAGCCCAATTAATTGCATTTGTAATGTGTTCTATTATCAGTGTATCCTGATATGCTTCGGGAGTATGACCAAAGACGGTATAAAAGGACCGTATTCCATCGTTGTTGTTCCACCAAATTAATGGGTGGTCGCCCATTCGCCAGGCTTCGTTTTTGTCTGCTCTTCCTTTTTTAATTGTGCTCTCGTCGAGGTGTGCCAAAACATGAACATGGGGGCGGGGATTTTTTTTATAGGCGTACCACTCGTCAACGGTTGTGTAGCTTTTCATTCCTTTAAACGGTTTCATTGCAGGGTGGTCGTAGTTTTCGAAAACAATGGTTGCTTTTTGTGCCGGTGGGTGCGAAAGAAAATATCCGCCTATCAATTTCCCGTAGAATGGCCAATCGTATTCAAAATCGGCTGCGGCGTGAATACCAACAAAACCTTTCCCACTTTTCATAAACTTTTCGAATGCTGCCTGCCCTTTGTCGCAAATTGCATCTCCGGTAGGATTCAGAAAAACGGCAACATCAAACTTTTTTAGAAATTCGTCGCGTAGTAGCGATGCATCTTCGGTTGCCGTAATTATCCAGTTTTGCTTTTTACTTTGGTCGTATAACATTTTTATACCCGACGAGATAGATGCATGCCTGTATCCTGCTGTTTTTGTAAATACAAGAATGTGTATTGGTGTATCGAACTCTTGTTTGTTTTGTGCATTTGTACTGCCGAATGTCATAAAAACTGAGAGGAACAAAAGAATTAAATTTTTCATTTTTATTGTGTTTTTTTTTGCAAGATAGTTAAAATAATAGATTGCTAGATACTAGATACTAGATACTAGATTGCTAGATACTAGATACAAGATTGCTAGACATTAGACACAAGACAAGCAACCAGTAACAAGTAACAAGCAACCAGTAACCAGCAACAAGCAACCAGTAACCAGCAACAAGCAACCAGTAACCAGCAACAAGCAACCAGTAACAAGTAACCAGCAACAAGCAACCAGTAACAAGTAACCGGCAACAAGGAACAAGCAACAAGGAACAAGCAACCAGTAACAAGTAACCAGCAACAAGTAACCGGCAACAAGGAACAAGCAACAAGTAACCAGCAACCAGCAACCAGCACCCAGCCAAACACTAAACTACTGAATAATAAATTGTCAACAGATTTTCAATTGTGACTTTAAACAACTTCTATATTAATCGCTGACTTTTGCATTTAAGCTTTGAAAACCCTCGCCTAAAATTTCTTTCGCATCCATAACCGTAATAAAAGCATCGGGGTCTATTTTGCTGATGTATTCTTCTAAAATTGCCACCTCGCGTCGGCTAACAACAGTATAGATAATTTGTTTTTCTTCTCCTGTAAACATTCCTTCGCCGCGCAAATAGGTACCTCCACGTTCCAGGTCGGTTAATAATTTGTTTCTTATGTCGATATGTTTTTTCGAGATGATTAAAAGTGCTTTGTTGTAGTCGGCACCTTCTAATGTCAGGTCAATTGCACGTCCCGAGATGTAAATAACAATCCATGAATAGAGTGGTATTTGCCAGTCGTGAAATGCGAAAAGTGCCAGTAAAACGATGACCGAGTCGACGTAAATCATTAATTTACCAAGTTGCAGGTTAGTGTATTTTGCAATAATCATGGCAATAATATCGGAGCCGCCCGATGTGGCACGCGACTTAAAAATTAACCCCAGACCGAAGCCAATAAGCACACCGCCAAACACCGATGAAAGAAGTACGTCGTTAACCAGTGCCGCATCTCCAACGGGGCGCAGGTAGGTTATCCCATCGATAAAAACCGATGTTAAAACAAACCCGATAATGGTTTTTATGCCAAATCGCGGCCCCAGAATTTTTATTCCGGCAATCGTTAGCGGAATGTTCAGAATTAAGCCAAACAGTCCGATTGGAAATCCTTCGGGCCAAAAAGAGAAAAGTCCTTCTGTTAAATAGTGAACAACAATTGCTATTCCGTAAACACCACCGGGTACAATTTTATGAGGGGTTATAAAATAAACAAAACCCACAGCAAGAATAAACGAACCTATTAATATGAGTGAATAATCTTTCACCCATTTCGGACTGAAAACTTTGTCTTTTACAATAAATGCCATTTTTATTTGCTTTTTTTTTATTGAAG
>Ga0256831_1000730_pt1 | contig 17322 bp, 11 predicted proteins | sample 132544metaG_FD_189087 | JGI IMG/M metagenome (GOLD analysis project Ga0256831, IMG submission 189087) | Hydrothermal vent microbial communities from Lau Basin, Pacific Ocean - 132-544 | ecosystem: Environmental > Aquatic > Marine > Hydrothermal vents | place: Pacific Ocean: Lau Basin | collected...
CCCCCGCCGAGGGCGGGAAGCCCGCGGCCACCCCGTCCCCCATGGCGGAAGCCATGGCGGCGGCGTCGGCCTCCTGGATCTCCCTGGCGGCGGCCACGACGTCCACGTTCTTCTTGACGTAGGTCTTGCGGTAATCGGGGAAACCCGTCCCAGCCGGGACCATCCGGCCCAGGATGACGTTTTCCTTGAGACCCCGCAGATTGTCCCGCTTTCCCCGGAGAGCCGCCTCGGTAAGCACCTTGGTGGTCTCCTGGAAGGAAGCGGCGGAGATGAAGGAGTCCGAAAGGAGGCTCGCCTTGGTGATCCCCTGGAGCAAGGGCTCGTGCTGGATGGGCCTCTTGCCCTCCTCCAGGAGTTTCTGGTTCTCCGCCTCCACCTGGAACTTGTCCACCACCATGTCGGGGAGGAAATGGGAGTCCCCCGGGTCGGTGATGAGCACCCGCCGCATCATCTGGGCGACGATCAGCTCGATATGCCGGTCGTCGATGGTCACGCCCTGGGACCGGTAGACCCCCTGGATCTCCTTGAGGAGGTAGTTCTGCAGGGCCGTGGGGCCCTTGATCCTGAGGAGGTCCTGGGGCACTAGGGGCCCTTCGGTGAGGGGCTCACCGGCTTTCACACTGTCGCCGGTGTGGACCCGGAAGGACTTGCCCACCGGCACCAGGTGCTTGCGCACCACCTCGGCTCCGCCCGGTCCCTCGGCGCGCACGGTGATGACCGTCTTGGAACGGCTCTTCTCCTTTTCGATCTCCACGATGCCGTCGATCTCGGCCATCACGGCGGGGTCCTTGGGCTTGCGGGCCTCGAAGAGTTCCGTGACCCGGGGCAGGCCGCCCGTGATGTCCTGGGTGCCGCTGATCCCCCGCGGGACCTTGGCGAGCATGGTTCCCGCCGTGACCTTCTGGCCGTCCTCCACCTCGATATACGCTTTCTCGGGAAGTAGGTAGACGGCGATGAGCTTGTCGTTCTCGTCCACGATGTTGATCTGCGGGTGGAGATCCCCTTTGTGGGCGATGATCACCTTGCGGATCACCCCCTTGGCCCGGGTGTCCTTCTCCACCTTCATGGTCTTCCCCTCCTCGATGTCCGCATAACGGGCGATGCCGTCACGCTCGGCCAGGATGGCCATGTGGTGGGGATCCCACTGGCAGAGAATCTGCCCCCGCTTCACTTCCTGGCCGTCCTCCACCTTGAGGACCGCGCCGGCGGGAAGGGAATACCTCTCGGTCTCCCGTCCCTTCTTGTCCTTGAGCACCAGCTCGCCTTTGCGGTTGAGAACGATCCGCCGTCCCTGGTTGACCACTTCCTTCACGTTGTAGAAGTGGACGATCCCCGATCTCTTGGCCCGGACCGAGGACTCCTCCACCGCCCGGGAGGCGACGCCGCCGGTGTGGAAGGTCCGCATGGTGAGCTGGGTGCCGGGTTCCCCGATGGACTGGGCGGCGATGATTCCCACGGCAAGCCCCTTCTCGGCGAGCTTGCCCCGGGCCAGGTCCATGCCGTAGCACTTGGCGCAGAGCCCGAAGGGATCGCGGCAGGTCAGAGGGGACCGGACGCGGATGCTGTCGTAGTTGCCGTATTCCTCGATCTTATGGGCGATCTCCTTGGTGATGAGCTGGCCTTTCTCTACAATCTGCTCATCCGTAATCGGGTCCTTGAGGGTGTCCATGGCGACCCTGCCGGTGATGGCCTGGGCCAGGGAGATCTCCACCTTCTCGCCCCGGTAGATCACGCCCCGCATCACGCCGTCGGGGGTGCCGCAGTCGTCCATGGTGATGACCACGTTCTGGGCCACGTCGGCCAGCTTCCGGGTGAGATACCCCGAATCGGCGGTCTTGAGGGCCGTGTCGGCCAGTCCCTTCCGGGCGCCGTGGGTGGAGGAGAAGTATTCCAGCACCCTGAGCCCTTCGCGGAAATTCGCCTTGATGGGCGTCTCGATGATCTTGCCCGAAGGCTTGGCCATGAGCCCGCGCATTCCGGCGAGCTGGCGAACCTGGTCGATGGAGCCCCGGGCGCCGGACTGGGCCATGCAGAAGATGGGGTTCAGGTAGTATTTCCCGTCCCGGGTATCCTTCTCGAGTTCCTGCATGAGTTCCCGGCCCACCCTCTCGCGGGCGTGGGTCCAGAGTTCGATGGTCTTGAGATAGCGCTCACCCTCGGCGAGAACGCCCTGCTCGAACCTGGCGTTGACCTCGTCCACCTGGGCCTGGGTCTCCTCGATGATCTTCTGCTTCATGGCGGGGACCCGGAGGTCGTCCTTCCCGAAGGAAAGCCCGGCCTTGGTGGAGGACTTGAAGCCCAGCCCCTTCATGTCGTCCAGGAGCTTGATCGTGGCCGTCCGCCCGAGCTGCTGGTAACAGTCGGAAATGATCCTGGAGAGGGCCTTCTTGTCCAGCTCGTAGTTGTAGAAGGCCATTTCCTCGGGGAGGATATCATTGAAAATGATCCTCCCCGGAGTGGTCTCCACAAGGGACTTTCCGTCGGAGAGATGGTCCTTGTCCTTGTACCGGATCCGCTTGCCCTTGGGGAATCGCACCTTGATGGCGGCGTGGGTTCCCACTTTGCCGTGGGAATGGGCGAGCCAGACCTCGGAGATGTCCGAGAAGGCCTTGCCCGTTCCATCGCCGCCGGGCCGCGAAGTAGTCAGGTAGAAACAGCCCAGCACGATGTCCTGGCTGGGAGCGATGATGGGTCCTCCATGGGCGGGAGAGAAGATGTTGTTGGTGGAGAGCATCAGGGTGGAGGCCTCGATCTGGGCCTCGTAGCTGAGGGGCAAGTGGACGGCCATCTGGTCGCCGTCGAAGTCTGCGTTGAAGCCCGCGCAGATGAGGGGGTGAAGCCTGATGGCGTTCCCCTCCACCAGGACGGGCTCGAAGGCCTGGATCCCCATGCGGTGGAGCGTAGGCGCCCGGTTGAGGAGGACCGGGTGGTTCTGGATCACAACGTCCAGGATGTCCCAGACGACCTCCTCGCGGCGCTCAAGCATCTTCTTGGCGGACTTGATGGTGTCCGTGTACCCCAGCTCCCTCAGCCGCCTGATGATGAAGGGCTGGTAGAGTTCCAGGGCGATGACCTTGGGGAGGCCGCACTGGTGGAGCTTGAGATCCGGGCCCACGACGATCACCGAACGGGCCGAGTAGTCCACCCTCTTGCCCAGGAGGTTCTCCCGGAACCGCCCCTGCTTTCCCTTGATCATGTCCGTCAGGGACTTCAGCGGCCTGTTGGCCGTCCCGGGCACCGCCCGCCGGCACCTCTGGTTGTCGAAAAGGGCGTCCACGGACTGCTGGAGCATCCGTTTCTCGTTGCGGATGATCACCTCCGGCGCGTTCAGGTCCAGGAGCTTCTTGAGCCGGTTGTTCCGGTTGATGAGCCTCCTGTAGAGATCGTTGAGATCCGACGTGGCGAAATTGCCGGACTCCAGAAGCACCAGGGGGCGCAGGTCGGGAGGGATGACGGGGATCACGTCCAGGATCATCCACTCCGGCCGGTTGGGGGAGTCCCGGAGCATCTCCACCGTCTTGAGGCGCTTGACGATGTCTTTGCGGCCCTGCTTGGACTTGGCCCGGCTGAATTCCCCGGTGGCCTCCTGCACGAACCGCCCGAGGCGCTCCAGGCCGCGGACGAGCTGGCCCGCTTCCTTGGTGGATTCCGATTCCCCTGAAGGCAGGAAGGATTCCATCACCGACGTGAGCCGGGCGATCGTATCCCCCCACTCGGGGGAAGCGTCCCCGGACTCCTCCGCCCCGGACGGGAGCGTGGCGAGCCATCCCTTGACGGCGGCCTTGACGTCTTTGGCCTTCTTGGGCTCTTCCTTGAGGGCATCGATGTCCAGGGTCTTCAGGTTCCCCCAGATCCTCTGGAGCCAGGAGGAAACGGTCCCCACTCCCGTGGGAGGACAGGAGATGGCGGAGCGCAGAAGCCTGGAAAGGTGATCCAGGTCCATGCGCCTTAGGATCTCCCTGAGCGCCTCGGCCCCCATCCGTGCGTCGAACCCGTCCCGGACCTCGCGGAGCTTGCGGAACTCGTCCTCCGAGATGAGTTCCATCTCACGGAGGTCCGTCATCAGGCCGTAGAGCCGGCTCTCCCTGGGGCTGGCCCCCTCCTCGCTTCCTTCCTCCTGCTCGTCCTCCAGGAGCTTCTTCCGCCAGGAAGGATTGAGCTTCCCCGGGTCGAGGACGATGTAGTCCTGGAAATAGATGAGCCGTTCCAGTTCCCCCACCTTTATGTTGCTCCAGTGGAGGTTCACGGGCTTGTCCTTGTCACGGTGGTAACCGGCAAGGAGGTTGCTCAACCTGGAGGGCATGGCCTTGAAGAACCAGATGTGAGCCACCGGCGCGGCCAGGTTGATATGCCCCATCCTCTTCCGGCGGACTCGTGCGTTGGTGATCATCACGCCGCACTTGTCGCAGATGATCCCCTTGTGCTTGATGCCCTTGTACTTCCCGCAGAAACACTCGTAGTCCTTCTCGGGGCCGAAGATCCGCTCGCAGAAGAGGCCGTCCTTCTCGGACCGGTAGGTCCGATAGTTGATGGTCTCCGGCTTCTTGACTTCGCCGTAGGACCAGGACCGGATGTCCTCGGGGGAGGCCAGCCGGATGGAGACGGCGACGATGTCGTTGATCTTGTTGAAGGCCGCTTCCGCAGTATCCGTATATCCGTACATCTTCCCTCCGCCGAACGGTCAGGAGCCCATGAGTTCCTGGGCGCTGCCCTTCCGGATCAGATCCATGTTGAGGCAAAGCCCCCGGATCTCGTTCATGAGCACCCCGAATGAAACCGGCATTCCGGGTTCGAGAATGTTCTCGCCTTTGACCATGGACTCGTAGATCTTGGTCCGACCGTCCACGTCGTCGGACTTCACGGTGAGGAGTTCCTGGAGAATGCTGGCCGCCCCATAGGCCTCGAGCGCCCAGACCTCCATCTCTCCGAAACGCTGCCCGCCGAACCTGGCCTTCCCTCCCAGGGGCTGCTGGGTGATGAGGGAATAAGGCCCCGTGGCGCGGGCGTGGACCTTGTCGTCAACCAGGTGGTGCAACTTCAGCATGTAAATATAGCCCACCGTAACTTCCTGGTCGAAGGACTCTCCCGTTCTCCCGTCGTAGAGAACGGCCTTGCCCGTCGGAGGAAGGCCGGCTTCCTTGAGGGCCTCCTCGATGTCCTTTTCGGTGGCGCCGTCGAAGACCGGGCATTCCGCCCGGAAGCCGACCTTGTGGGCGGCCCATCCCAGGTGGGTCTCCAGGATCTGGCCCACGTTCATACGGGAGGGGACCCCCAGGGGGTTGAGGACGATATCCACAGGCGTCCCGTCCTCCAGGAAGGGCATATCCTCGACGGGGACGATCCGGGAGACCACGCCTTTGTTCCCGTGACGGCCGGCCATCTTGTCGCCCACGGAGATGCGCCTCTTGGTGGCCACGTAGACCTTGACCATCTCGAGGACGCCCGTGGGAAGGTCGTCGCCGCGGGAGACCCGGTTGACGAGCTTGTTCTTCTCGTTTTCCTTGCTGTCGATGCGGTCGCAGAAGTCCCGGTAGATCTCCATGGCCTTCTTCTTGTCCGTCCGGGAGGAGATCCCTTCCACGGCGGCGCCGGCCAGCTCCCGGGCCCTCTTCAATTCTGTATATCCGGATTCATCGGTGATGACGACGGCCTTCTGGGTGAGGTCGTCCTTGATCTTCTTCTTGAGGATCTTCTCCAGCTCCTTGACGAGCTTCTTCATGTTGTCCCGGTAGACCTGGATGAATTCCCGCTCCGCGTCGCGGATCCTGTCCAGGTTCTGCTGCCGCTCCTGGGGAGTGAGGTTCACCTTCCGGGAGAACTTCTGGGCGTCGATGACGATCCCTTCCACACCGAGGGGGACCTCCAGGGAGGCGTTCTTCACGTCCTCGCCGGCCCGCCCGAAGATGGCGTGCAGGAGCTTCTCTTCCGGGGAGAGTTCGGACTTGGCCTTGGGCGCCACCTTGCCGACCAGGATGTCGCCTGCCTTGACCCGGGTCCCGATCCTCACGATGCCCGTCTCATCAAGGTTCTGAAGGGCCTTCTCAGAGGCGTTCGGGATGTCCCGGGTGAACTCCTCCCGCCCCAACTTGGTCTCCCGGATCTCGATCTCGAACTCGTCGATGTGGATGGAGGTGAGGATGTCCTCCTTGACGAGCCGCTCCGAGAGGAGGATTGCATCCTCGAAGTTGTATCCGTCCCAGACCATGAAGGCCACGAGCAAGTTACGCCCCAGCGAAAGGATCCCCTCGTGGGTGCCCGCCCCGTCGGCGATCACGTCCCCCGCCTTGACCTTGTCACCCTCTTTGACGATGGGCTTCTGGTTGAGGCAGGTCCTTTCGTTGAGCTTCTGGAACTTGCGGAGCCTGTAGGTATCCTCGCCGACGACGATCGTCTCGGCGTCCACGTATTTCACCACGCCGTCCCGCTTGGCCCGGACCACCATGCCCGAATACCTGGCCACCACCTTCTCCATTCCCGTGCCCACGATGGGGGGCTCCGTCTGGATCAAGGGAACGGCCTGCCTCTGCATGTTGGAACCCATCAGGGCCCGGTTGGCGTCGTCGTGTTCCAGGAAGGGAATCAACCCGGCGGAAATCCCGACGATCTGCTTGGGAGAGACGTCGATGAAGTCCACATCCCGCCTCTCCACGATGGTGAAATCGCCGCGGACGCGGGCCTGGACCTTCTCCTGGACGATGTGCCCCTTGAGGTCGATCTCGATGTCCGCCGGCGCCAGGACGTGGTCGAACTCCTCGTCGGCCCGAAGCCAGCGGATCTCCTTGGTGACCTTCCCGTTGCGGACCACCCTGTAGGGAGTGATGAGGAACCCGTAGTCGTCCACGCCCGCGTAGATGGCCAGCGAAGAGATCAACCCGATGTTCGTGCCTTCCGGCGTCTCCACGGGGCAGAGCCTGCCGTAGTGGGAGCTGTGGACGTCACGCACGTCGAAGCCCGCCCTCTTCCGGTTCAACCCGCCCGGTCCCAGCGCCGAGAGCCGCCTCTCGTGGGTGAGCTGGGAGAGAGGGTTGGTCTGGTCCACCACCTGGGAAAGTTCGCCCCGGCCGAAGAAGTAGTCCACGGCCGAGCTGAAGGCCTTGCTGTTGACCATGTAACGCGGGTTCTGGTTCTCCGCGTCCTCGGAGTTCATGCGCTCCGTGGCGGTCTTCTTCAGCTTGATCAGGCCCTTGCGGATCTCCTCGCCCGCCAGCTCGGCGATGGTCCTGACCCGCCGGCTCCCCAGGTGGTCGATGTCGTCCACCTCGCCCTTTCCCGCACGAAGCAGGAGGAGGTAGCGGATGCAGTTGACGAAGTCCTCGGGGGTGAGGACCTGGACGTCCATCCCCACTTCCTCGAAGACCACGCCGTATTTCTGGTAGCGCTTGGGATCGAATTTCCGGTTGATCCGAAAACGACCAACCCGGCCGAGTCGATAACGTGTGGGATCGAAGAAACGCTCGTGGAAGAGGTCCCGGGCCTTCTCGGGATGGGGCGGATTCCCCGGGCGAAGCCGGGCGTAGATCTTGAGAAGGGAGTCCTCGTGGCTCCGGGGCTGATGAAGGGGGTCCTCCCTCAAGGCGTTGAGAATGATCCAGTCACCCTGCTTGAGGTCCAGGTCGATGACCTCCAGCTCCTTGACCCCGGCGGCCACGACCGCCTCGGCCTGCCCGGGGGTCAGGGGACGCCAATCGGTCCTCAGGATGGGTTCGCCCTCGGGGCTGAGAATGGTCCCGAGCCAGACCTCGCCGTCCTTGGCGATGGTGACCCCCACGGGGATCTTCCCCGTGAGGGCCTGGATGAACTTGGCGTCGGGGTCGCTCTTCTTCCGCTTGAGCACCTTGGTGGGGTAAAAGGTGCGGATGATGTCCTCGTCCCGGCCCAGCCCGGGGTCCATGGCCCGAAGGAGGGTCATGGCCGAGAATTTCCCGCTCTCGTCGATCCGCACCTGGAGGGAGTCCTTCTTGGTGACCCCCATGGCGATCCAGGAGCCCCGCTCGGGGATGATCCGGCAGCTGTGGAGCTTCTTTTCGCCCAGGATGGTCTCTTCCGAGAAATCCACGCCGGGAGAACGGTGGAGCTGGTTGACGATGACCCTCTCGGCGCCGTTGATGATGAATTCCCCCCCGCCGAGCATGACGGGGATCTCGCCGAGGTAGACGTCCTCTTCCACGGGTTCCGCCTTGACCAGGCGGAGGCGGACCTTGAGGGGATACCCGTAGGTGAGCCTCAACCTGCGGCATTCCTCCGGGTTGTGCCTGGGGGGACTGAACTCGTACCCCAGGAACTCGAGCTGCATCGTCTTGTCGTAGGAGACGATGGGAAAGGTCTCCCGAAGAAGGGCTTCGAGTCCGACCTCTTTTCTTTGCCCCGGCTCAACGTCCTTCTGGAGAAACGTCGCGTAACTTTCGGTCTGGAGTTTGACCAGGTTCGGGACCTCGATGGGGTCCCTGTGCTTTCCGTATCTGCGAACTTCCATGTTGGAATCAGCCCCCAAGGCTTCCCGGAAACGGAGCGGGGAATCCCCCCGCACCAGAGGAACTAGAACCTTCTGGCAAAGAACAAACGCTAGGGTTCCGGGCCGCGCCTACCGGCGCGATCCGAAACCCCGGCTTCCTGCATGTGGACGGCACTCTGTCCGGCGCCTCGCTCAAGCCAATTTTGCCGTGGCGCCCACTTCCTCGAGCTTCTTCTTGACCGTCTCGGCTTCTTCCTTGGAAACGCCTTCCTTGACGGCCTTGGGAGCGGACTCGACGAGGTCCTTGGCCTCCTTGAGCCCGAGGGAAGTGACCTCGCGGACGACCTTGATGACTTTGATCTTCTCGGAGCCGACCTTCTCGAGGATGACGTCGAAGCTGGTCTTCTCCTCTTCGGGGGCGGCTGCAGCGCCCCCTCCCACGGCGGCGACGGCCACGGGCGCCGCGGCGGAGACGCCCCAGCGCTCTTCCAGGGCCTTGACCAGCTGGGCGGCCTTGCCGAGCGGAAGGGCGTCGAGCTGCTCAAAGATCTTTTCCAGTTCGGGGTCCAGGTTCACGGTGGTCTCTTCGGACATGGCTAAAAAGTCTCCTGCTCGCTTTTTACTCTCGTTTCAACGATCACAGATCCAAAAACCAAATGCGGTCATCCGGCCCGCGCCGGAAAAAAACTCGAATCATTCGCCCTCGGCCCGGGCGTTGAGGACCCTGGCCAGGGAAGCCCCGGGCCCTGCGATGGCGGCCGCCAGGCCCCGCATGGGTCCCTGGATCGCTCCCACGATCTGGGCCCGCAGGGTGGCCTTGTCGGGCAGTGTGTGTAGATGGACGGCCTTCTCGGGCGGGAGGGTCTCCCCTTCCATGAAAGCGGCGGCGATCTTCGCGGGACGCGCCTCGGGCTTGACCCCCTTGAATGCCTCGTGGAGGATCTTGGCCGCCTGGATGGCCGTCTCTTCGTCTTCGCCGTAAACAATTGCGCACTGGCCCTGAAGATACCCACCCAGTTCCCCCAGGCCGTTCTTTTCCAAGGCCAGCCTGGCCAGGCGGTTTTTCACAACCCTGAAACGGATCCCTTTTTCCTTCATCCTGCCGCGCAGGTCGTGGGCGTCCTCGGCCTTGAGACGGCTCATGTTGAGGACCAGGTAGGATCCCTTGTCCTTGAATTCCTTCTCGAACTCCGCGTGGAGAAGCCTGTTGATCATGTTGGGCATGGGGAACCTCCTAGCGCATCGCCACCCGGACCCCCGGGTTCATGCTGGTGGTGATGGTGACCCTGACGATGAAGTTTCCCTTCACCTGCGAGGGCCTGAGACTCTTGATGTGGGAGACGAAAGCCTCCAGGTTCTCGGCGAGCTTCTCCTCGGGAAAGGAGACCTTGCCGACGGGGGCGTGGACGTTCCCGCCCGAGTCGGACCTGAACTCGATCTTCCCCGCCTTGAACTCGGCCACGGCCTTTCCCACGTCGGGGGTCACCGTTCCCGCCTTTGGGGACGGCATCTTTCCCTGGGGGCCAAGGATCCGGCCGAGTTTACCGACATATTTCATCATATCCGGAGCGGCGATGGCCACGTCGAAATCTAGCCATCCCCCCTGGATCTCCTTGGCCAGGTCCTGGGAGCCCACCTTGATGGCCCCCGCTTCCTCGGCGGCGCGGGCCGCTTCCCCTTCTGCGAAGGCGATGACCCGGACTTCCTTGCCGATTCCGTGGGGAAGGCTCACCGACCCGCGGACGTTCTGGTCCGTCTTTCGCGGGTCGATACCCAGCTTGACGGCTACTTCCACGGTCTCGTCGAACTTGACCGGTTCGAAGCTCTTGACGAGCTTCACCGCCTCTTCCAAAGGATATTCCTTGGACCGTTCGACCAGGGCGGCCGACTTTTCGTATCTCTTCGAATGCTTAACCATTTCGATCAACCTTCCACGATTTCGATCCCCATGGACCTGGCGGTCCCGGCGATGATCTTGAAGGCCGCCTCGGGATCCCTGGCGTTGAGGTCTTTTTCCTTGATCTTGACGATCTCATCCACCTGGGAACGCGTAACCTTCCCGACCTTCTCCGTCCCCGGCGTGGACGCCCCCTTGGCCAGGCCCGCGGCCTTCTTGAGAAGGACCGCCGCAGGCGGAGACTTCACGATGAAGGTGAAGGTGCGGTCCTTGTAGACCGTAATCACCACGGGAAGAATGGTTCCCTGGGCGTCCCGGGTCTTGTCGTTGAATTTCTTTACGAATTCGCCGATATTGACTCCGTGCTGGCCCAAAGCGGGGCCCACCGGCGGGGCGGGCGTGGCCTGTCCCCCCGGGCACTGGAGCTTGATGATCGCTGTGATTTCCTTGGCCATATCTCGTTGGACTCCATGGAGCGAAGGAAGCGCTCCTCAGATCTGCTCCACCTGCCAGTATTCCAATTCCACCGGAGTAGACCGCCCGAAGATGGCCACCACCACCTTGACGATCCCTTTCTCCGGGTTCACTTCCTCCACGACCCCGTCGAAGTTCTCGAAGGGGCCTTCCTTGATCTTCACCGGGTCGCCCCTGTTGAGCTTGATCCTGGGGACGGGCTGGCGGGAGGGATCCTCCATCATCTTGAGCATCCGCTCCGCCTCTTCCTCAGGGAGGGGCATGGGTTTCTTGCCTCCCACGAAATCCCCGAACCCGGGCGTGTCCCTGAGGAGATACCAGACATCCTCGTCGATCCTCACCTCTCCGGAACCCTCGCCGAGAACGCCCCCCTGAGAGGTCTCCTTCTCTTCGGGAACCTCCATCTGGACCAGGACGTAGCCGGGGAAGATCTTGCGCTTCTTCACCTTCCGCTTGCCCCCCCGAATCTCGCTCACCATCTCGTAGGGAACGAGAACCTTGGGGATCTTCTTCTGCAGACCCGCGGCCTGAATCCTTCGATTGAGGCTCTGCACGACCGATTCTTCCCGGCCTGAGAGGACCCTGACCACGAACCACTTGAGACTCACCGTCGCACCCTGCCTATTTGGGGCCCGAATAGAGGATTACTTTGAAGATCTTGCTGAGGAAAATGTCCGAGACGGCCAGGAAGGCTCCGATCACGAGGACGGTGATCACCACCACCACCGAGGCGTCCCAGGTCTCCTTCAACGTGGGCCACGTGCATTTCCTGAGTTCCGCTTCGGTCTCGATCAGGAGGTCCGCCACCTTGGGCTTGTTGAGGTAGAGGTAGAGGAGGTAGGCGCTCAACAAGGTGAAGGCGATGCAAAAGAAAACGTTGAAGGACGTGGGCATCCCAAGGAAGTCCTGGCCCAGCAGGTTCCGCCTGGACCATGCCCCCAAGGTGCTGTCCAACCAGAAACGGAACTTGTAGAAGCCCGCCATGATGATGAAGAGGAGGATCCAGTAAGCGGCCATCCTCACATGGCGACCTTGGTCCTTCTTGTATGCCACCTTTATCGTCCTGGTTGAATTTGCCCCGCCCGGCAAGGCCGGTCGAACCCTGGAATCTGGCACGGCAGGAGGGAATCGAACCCCCAACCGCCGGTTTTGGAAACCGGTGCTCTGCCTAATTGAGCTACTGCCGTCCCCGTAACTGCCTCTCGATGCCCCCTCCTACTTCTTCCTCTCCTTGTGCACGGTGTGCTGCCGGTCCCACCTGCAATACTTCTTGAGTTCCAGCTTGTAGCCGGCCTTCATGTTCTTGCTGGTCCGGTAGTTGCGGCGCCCGCAAACGGTGCACTCCAGGAAGACGTATTCCCGGGCCTGTCCCTTTTTTGCCATGATTCAAAAACCCCGCGGCGTTCCCCGCCCGGGTGAGCGGGGAACGCCGGTCCAGTTCCTATTCGATGACTTTGGTTACGACCCCTGCGCCGACGGTCCTCCCGCCCTCGCGGATGGCGAACCGAAGCTTTTCCTCCATGGCGATGGGCTTGATGAGCTTGATCCTCAGCCGGACGTTGTCGCCGGGCATGACCATCTCGGCATCCCCCAGGAGTTCCTCCACGCCGCCCGTCACATCGGTGGTGCGGAAGTAAAACTGGGGACGGTAGCCCTTGAAGAAGGGGGTGTTCCGCCCGCCTTCCTCCTTGGTGAGGATGTAGACCTCGGCCTCGAAGTGGGTGTGAGGGGTGATGGACTTGGGCGCCGCCAGGACCTGGCCCCTCTCGATTTCCTTCTTCTTGATCCCCCGGAGCAGGACGCCGATGTTGTCGCCGGCGATCCCCTCGTCCAGGGTCTTCTGGAACATCTCCACACCCGTGCAGGTCGTGGTCTTGACCTCGGGAGTGAGACCCACGATCTCCAGGGGGTCGCCCATCTTGACCTTGCCCCGTTCCACACGTCCCGTGGCCACGGTCCCGCGCCCCTCGATGGAGAAGACATCCTCCACGGGCATCAGGAAGGGCTGGTCCACCGGCCGGTCGGGCTGGGGAATGTAGTCGTCGATGGCCTTCATGAGTTCCATGATGGGCTCGAAGACCGGATCATCCGGGTCCTTGCCGGCGTCCAGGGCCTCCTGGCACTTGAGAGCGGACCCCCTGATGATGGGGATATCGTCACCGGGGAACTCGTACTTGCTGAGGAGTTCCCGGATCTCCAGCTCCACAAGGTCCAGGAGTTCCGGGTCGTCCACCTGGTCGGTCTTGTTCATGAAGACCACCAAGGCGGGCACCCCCACCTGCCTGGCCAGCAGGATGTGCTCCCGGGTCTGGGGCATGGGACCGTCGGCTGCGCTCACCACCAGGATGGCGCCGTCCATCTGGGCGGCCCCGGTGATCATGTTCTTGACGTAGTCGGCGTGGCCCGGGCAATCCACGTGGGCGTAGTGACGCTTGTCCGTCTCGTACTCCACATGGGCCGTGGCGATCGTGATCCCGCGTTCCCTCTCTTCCGGAGCCTTGTCGATCTCGTCGAAGCTCTTCTCCTTGGCCAGGCCCTTTTTCGCCAGAAGCCTGGTCATAACGGAAGTGAGGGTGGTCTTTCCGTGATCCACGTGCCCGATGGTCCCCACGTTCACGTGGGGCTTCGTCCTTTTGAATTGCTCCTTCGCCATGGTCTTGGAGTCTCCTTTCTGGGGAACACCCTGTACCTTCGGGGCGGCGAAACCCGAAAGGTCAACCGCGGCCCATGCGGCCCAACATACCTCTACTGGAGCTGCTGATGGGACTTGAACCCATGACCTCGTCCTTACCAAGGACGTGCTCTACCGGCTGAGCTACAGCAGCACCCTGCCTTTCCGATTACCTTATTTTTTCAACAACCCACAAAAGATCCTGGAGCGGGCGATGGGAATCGAACCCACGTGACCAGCTTGGAAGGCTGGGGCTCTACCATTGAGCTACGCCCGCTCGCTTCCCGGATCGTTCACCACGTTTCTCTTTGAAAAGAAACCTCCTGATTCGTCCAGGTTCTTCGCATCCCCCGGGGGGAAGCAGGTTTTCTCTCCATCCAGTCCTATGTCTTCGCTGATTCCACCGGCCCTCTCCGGGAAGGCCGGCCACCAGGGAGGTTCCCGCGAACCACCCTCGGTCCAACTCGCTTCTTTTGTTCAAGAACAGACCTGGTGGGCAGGGGAGGATTCGAACCTCCGAAGGCTTCGCCACCAGATTTACAGTCTGGCCCCGTTGGCCGCTTGGGTACCTGCCCGCTCCTTCCAGACCCCAAGGAAGCATCCGCCCTGCTTCCAGCCTTTGGAGCTAGCGATGGGACTCGAACCCATAACCCTCCGCTTACAAGGCGGAAGCTCTGCCGGTTGAGCTACGCTAGCTTCCCCGGGTCACTTCGAAAGGCCCCACATGATAGGGCTGGAGCCTTCGGGGTCAAGGCCTTTTAGCAAGGGAGAAAAAAAACCACAACCCCTTTTTTTTCATGACTTTAGAGTTCCGCCCTTCTCTTTCTTCCCAAAAAGGACCAAATTTTCTCCACTTCCAGAGGCCTTTTCAGCACCGTCAGGCTCACCCCTTGGCTCCCGACCCGGCTCCAGTCCCCGGCTCCTGGAGGATCCCATCCACCTTTTCCAGGAGTTCCTTCAGGTCGAAAGGCTTCTTGAGCCACCCTTTCACGGCCCGCAAACTCTGGAGCCGGGCCTTCACGGAGTTCTCCAGGAACCCCGAGACCACCAGAACGGGAAGGGAAGGAAAGCCCTCCTCCATGGCCTGGATGACCTCCAGTCCCCCTATCCCTGAAAGGAAGAGGTCTGAGATCAGGAGATCCACCCCCCCCTTCCCCAGGCGCTCCAGGGCATCCTTCCCTGTTTCCACCCTCTCCACCAAGTAGCCCCGGGAGGCCAGGACCTGGGTGAGCAGGAGGGCCACGCCCCCGTCGTTTTCCAAGACCAGGATCTTTTTCATGGGGAAACCTCCCGCTGGGGTGGGAAAAAGGACCATACGCGCCCGCTGCCGGGAAGCAACGTTTCCAGGCCGGGAGGTCCATCAAGAATCTCAGCGAAGAGTTTCATCTGGATACACATCCTGGAAGGGTACCTCCATGCGCATCCCCCCTTCCAACAAGACCAGGATCTTCCCTTTGCGGCGGTCCACCTTCTCAACGGGGCCCCGGAAACGAAACCGGGGCACCCGGACGGTGTCGCCCTTTCGCAAGTTTTCCAGGAAACGTTCCCTCTGCCGGGCCAGGGGGGACCAGGCCAGGAGGGACTCCAGGGCCTTCTTGAGCGCCCGGGCCCGCTCCCCGTGGGGGGCCGGCGCCTGGAGAAGGGGCTTCACCATCTCCAGGAGTTCCTCCCGGGCCTTGCGGAGAGAGGCTTCGGCCCTTTGCTCAGCTTCCCTTTCCAACCCGGCGGCCCGCTCCTCCAGGATCCGGGTCCTTTCCTCCAGCTCCCGGATCCTCCTTCCAGCGTCCCGCTCCATCTCCCTTGCCCTCTCCCGGTGGGATTCCGCAGCGAGCCGGGCCTCCTGGAGCTTTTCCACCAGCAATTCCATGCCCCCCTGGGGTTTGTCCAGCATCTCCTCGGCCCGGCGGGCCACCTTCTCCGGGATTCCCACGGCCCGGGCCACGGCCAGGGCGTTGGACGTCCCGGGAAGGCCGACGTGAAGGCGGTAGAGGGGCTTCAATGTGGCCGGATCGAATTCCATGGCCCCGTTCATGGCTCTCGGGTGGTGGAGGGCGAAGGTCTTGAGGACCCCGAGATGGGTCGTGGCCAGGACCTTCACACCCCGGCCGGCCAGTTCTTCGAGAACGGAGTATCCCAAAGCTCCGCCTTCGGCAGGATCCGTCCCGGCGCCCAGTTCGTCAAGGAGCACGAGAGAGCGGGACGTGGCCTGCTCCAGGGCGCGGACGATCCGCTTCATGTGGGCGCTGAAGGTGGAGAGGTTCTGGACGATCTCCTGCTCGTCGCCGATGTCGGCGTAGAGCCCGTCCAAGAAGGGCACCCGGGCCTCCCTGGCGAAGACGGGGAGGCCCGAGAGGGCCATGGCGCAAAGGAGGCCCACGCATTTGAGGGCCACCGTCTTCCCTCCCGTGTTGGGCCCGGTCACGACCAGGCAGTCGAAGCTCTCCCCCAGCTCAAGGTCCAGGGGAACCACCCGCCGCTCCCCGCCCTCTTCCCTGGAGAAATGGACCAGCAAGGGGTGGCGGGCCTCCCGGATCCGGAGAGGCCAGTCTTGGACGATTTCCGGCACGGCCAGGTCCCACTCCAGGGCGGCCCTGGCCCGGGCGCAGACGAAGTCGAAGAGCCCGAGTCCCTCGTGGGAGGCCAGAATCTCCTCTCTTCGCAGGGCAGCCTCCCGGGTCAGCTCCGCCAGAATCCGCCGGATCTCCGCCTCTTCCCGGGCCTTGGCCTCGGCCAGCTTGTTCGCCTGGGCCACGACCTCCTGGGGTTCGATGAAGGCCGTCTGGCCCGACTGGGACTTGTCGTGGAGGATCCCGGCAACGCGGCGGGCGTGTTCCGCCTTGACTTGCAGCACGGGCCTCCCGCCCCGCCAGGAAACCTGGGTGGTCTGGAGCCAGCGGGTGATCCTCTTGTCCTTGAGGAGCCCGCGGAGAACCGAATCGAGTCTCGCCTTGGCCTCGGCCAGGTCGGCCCGGATGCCCACGAGCCTGGGGCTCGCACTGTCCAGGACATTTCCCCGCTCGTCCAGGACGGACTCCATCTTCTCTCTCAGGTCCTCCAGGTCGGGAAGGTCCTTGGCCAGCTCCGCCAGATGGGGCCGTTCTTCACCATGGGTCTCGAGAAACTTCCGCACCCGCGCCAGGGCGCCCAGGTGGACCAGGAGTTCTCCCATGTCCTTGGCCCCAGGAAGCCTCCCTCCCGAGGCCATTCCCTCCAGCCATGCCCGGCAGTCCTTGAACCCCGTAAGGGGCGGCCGGCCGCCCTCCCTCAGGAAATCCCCCATCTCCCCCACCTGGCCCAGGGCCAGGGCCGCCTCTTCCGGAGTTTCCAAAGGCCCGCAATTCTCCAACCGGGAGAGCCCCAGGGAGGACTCCATGAAAGGCCGGAACAGGGGCAGGACCCGGCCGAACTCCAGGGCCTCCAGGGCGAAGGCTTCCTTCCCGGAACTCTTTCCACCAGGAATGGGCTTGCCTGCCACCTCTCAGCCCTCCAGGAGTCTTTCCGGAACGAGCCGGGAGAGAACCTGGGGACCGGAGAAGGCCACTTCCCGGTAGATTTCGAGAATGGCCGGCGGGTCCAACCGTTCCAGGTCCCTCTTTCTGACCAGCACGAACATGCCCCCCATGTCCGCGCCGCCGGGACTCGCCAGGAGCCGGTCCGGCTCCTCCCGGAAATAACAGGCGGGCCTGTGGGCGCGCCTCGGGAAGAGGGCCACGCTCCACGCCCCTTCCACGAAGGAGGCGACAAGGTTCAGGTCGGGCTCGGCCCAGGGGTCCCCATTCCCGCCCTCTCCCCCCAGCCGGGCGATCGTTTTGCGTAGAACCGCAAGAA
>Ga0256831_1000731_pt1 | contig 17276 bp, 16 predicted proteins | sample 132544metaG_FD_189087 | JGI IMG/M metagenome (GOLD analysis project Ga0256831, IMG submission 189087) | Hydrothermal vent microbial communities from Lau Basin, Pacific Ocean - 132-544 | ecosystem: Environmental > Aquatic > Marine > Hydrothermal vents | place: Pacific Ocean: Lau Basin | collected...
ATAATATGCACTTTATAAATAGCATACTCTTAGAGTTAAATATTGACACTAAAATCATTAAAAGTTCTAAGTTTAATCTAAATAGCACATCAACTCAAAGATTAGTCGATTTAATAGAGTTGGTTAATGGTAACATCTATCTCTCAGGAAAAGGAGGAGATAACTATCAGGATAAAAAACTATATGAGGATGCAAATATCAAACTTCAATATAATCAACTACCAAAGTTTGAGTATGAACAGCATAAATCCAAAGAGTTTATTGGTGGATTAACTATTGTTGATGCAATATTTAATATTGGAATTAAGAGATTAAGAGAAGAGCTATTTTTAAAAAAAAGGGGAAAGAGATGAAAAAAAGGTCAAAAGATGTGGTATGGTTTATTAATGATTATGCAGGAAGTCCTTTTCATGGCATGACCTATAGGCACTACTATATGGCAAAAGAGCTTATACGAAAAAATATAAAACCAATTATTATAACTGCTTCATACTCTCATTTTATGAACAATCAACCACCCATACGAGATAAGTCTTATCTTTTTGAAAAGGTTGATATGATAGAGTATCTATGGCTTAAAGTGATGAAATATCGTGATTCTCGTGATAAAAAAAGAGTTTTTAAGTGGTTTCAGTTCTCTTTTAAACTGTTTAAATTACCAAATCAAATAGACAAGCCTAATGTTATTGTCTGCTCAGGTTCTGCTCCGATGCTTATTTTACCCTCATACTATTTGGCAAAAAAGTATAAAGCAAAGCTTATATTTGAGATTAGAGATATATGGCCTTTGACACTAATGGACTTTAAGGGGTATTCTAAATATAATCCACTTATATACATTATGCAAAAATCGGTAAATTTTGGGTTTAGAAATGCTGATAATATCATATCAGTTCTGCCAAATACAGATAGTTATATTCGACAACAGGGTATTTATGATTTTAATTTTACATATCTGCCCAATGGTATCTTTTTAGAGGAGTTGCAAAACCCACTTCCTCTTAATCCCAAATCTACATCACAAGTTCCAAAGGATAAGTTTATCATAGGCTATACAGGAGCAATGGGTATGGGAGATGGGCTAGACTTATTGATTGATGTGGCTATAGAGCTTAAAAATCATTCTGATATCTGTTTTGTCTTGGTAGGAAAAGGGTCTGAAAAAGAGCGACTTAAAAAAAGAGTCAAAGATTTAAAACTAGACAATATTACTATCCTTGATGCGATACCTAAAAAAGAGGTACAAAGCATGTTGGCTCTATTTGATGTCTGTTATATAGGTTGGGATGATAAAGATATCTACAAATATGGTATCTCTGCCAATAAGATTTTTGATTATATGTATGCAAAACAACCAATTCTTCATGTATTCAATGGGAAAGGTGATTTAATATCAGAGGCAAAATGTGGAATAAGTATAACCAAACAAGATAGCAAAGTTATAGCAGAGGCAGTATTGAAACTATACTCACTTTCAGATGCTCAAAGAGAAGAGATGGGAAAGAGAGGTAGAGATTTTGTTTTGAAAAATCATACTTATCAGAATATAACAGATAAATTTTTAGATATATTGTTATGAAAAAGATATATATAGTTTTAATTTTAACATCTACTCTAATAATATCTATATCTTTTAATAAAAATAGTATGGATAGTAAAATTTCTAAACTCTGGAATCAATCCAAAATAGAGTTTACTCACTCTATTGATGATTTAAAAAATTCACCTTTGGAGTTATATTTTATAGGAATCAATAGTTATAATATCTTGTCCTACTCCTTTAAGCATAAAAAAAATAGAATTATTGACGATATATTAGATATCTATCTACAGACAACTCCATATCTAGTAAATAGCAATCGCTATATATTTACCTATCTAAAATATGACCAGAGAGACTCCACTAAAACATTACAAAACTCCTATCCTATGTGGTTAGATAAAAATTCAGAAGAGGATATCTTAGCCTCTGCTCAATTTCTCTTTGTGGTCTCATTTGCAATTAATAAAATCAGTGACATACCCAAAAGGGATAGAACAGAGCTAATGAAGAGATTTATCGAAAAATTCTCACCTATAGTCTCCTCCCACTACCGACGATGGATTTTAGGGGTTGTAGATTTAGAGGATAAAAAGACTCTTGGCTCATTTCAACGAAGAGGTTGGGGGTGTAAAAACAGTAATGAGGAGTATATATGTGCCAGAACTCTACTACAGGAGATAATGAAGCTTAATACCTACCAAGGTGATTCTTACTGTAATGCTATGACTGATGTTGTTATGTTAGTAAATATAGGGTTGGGCTATTACCTTAGCTCTAATCCTGATACTATTAAAAAAGAGGAGTTAACTGATTTTTTTAAAAAGAGTGTTGTGCTGTTTTCCTCCCATTTTAAATCTTATACAAGCTATGATTTTAATAAAAAGCCAATAGATACCTTAGGATTTGAAGAGGGTCTATGGTCAGAACATCCAGATTTCTATTATAGTCTATATAGAGATAATTCATTTCCATCAAAAGAGAATCAAAAAATAAACAGAGAGGTTGGATTGGATATCTCTCATGCAGGTACAGTGGTAGCCTTTTTAGAGATGCTTGTTAATCATCAAAAATATTTTAATATTAAATTCCCAACATCATCTGATATGAAAATGTTCTCCAATAGATTTCTATACAATGTTTTCAATGGTGATTTTCAAAAACCTCTCTTTAAAAACTATATGAATGGTTCAAATGGTTGGTTTCGAGCCTCAACAAATGGATATGGCTATGCCCCATTTAATCTAACTTCAACAGCTTTAGTAGGAGGATACCCTAAATTAGGAGCTTATAATTTAGAGTTAAAAAAGGTGTTTAATGAAATCATCTATAAATTGGACTCCAATAAAAGCGAAGATATAAAGTTTATGCAGAAGTTTTATCAAAAGACAATTTGGAGTAATTATCATCTAAAAAATGAGTATAATTTTTATGTAGAGCCTATAGATTCTCATACTGCTCTATTTTTGATTAATTTCTATAGTTCAATTATCAAGTAAATTCATAGCAAAATCTATAATCTCACGCTCCCCTTTATAGATTTTGGTCTGATATACATCAATGGCATAAAATTTATCTTTTTTAATATATTTTTCCACTCCATAAACTAATATTTTAGCACTCTTATCTTCAACTACTATAGCTCTTTTTTTTACAGAGACCACTCTTACTCGTTTTAGACTACATGGTAAAGTAGTATCTTTTTTAATTAAATCTAAAATAGAGCAATTTTTTATCTCATTAACCATATTTTGAAAAATATAGGGCTTAGTTGAAAAGGTCGCAAATATTGGAAAATGGTCAGAGTAACCTCTGCCTATGTGTCTCTTTTTATACTGCCAACGGTTCACATACCCCTCTTTTGTAAAGAGATAGTTTCGCCTAAAGACACCAAAGGAGTTATCCAAATAATTCACTCCTTTGCCATTAAAAAGTGTAGGAGGAAGTAAAATCGCATCCAATCCTTGTCTATTACCATAAAAGTTATGACTCCATCGTTTATAGGGTGGAAGCTCTAACCAAAGATTATAGTGTCTAAAGCTATTTTTTTGCTTCTCTTGCATATAGGACTCTCTATAACTCATACTATTTAAGACATTATTAATCCCTGTTTTTTTAACTACTTTATACTCATTATAGTTACTGTTAAAATCGCCTAAAAGTATATATTGACTCCCTTTTGGTAGAGTGAGAAGTCTCTTTTTTAGAGCCTTGGCAGAGAGTATTCTCTTACTCTCAGGTGAGCGTTTAGAGTTCCAGTGGTTTACAAATAGAAACAGAGGATACCCATCTATTATCACTTTTACTTCAAGTATATTTCGTATCCCCCCTACTCTCTTGACCACTATCTCCTTATGGCTCTCTATAGGAATTTTGGAAAGTAATGCTACTTGAATGGCTGTTCTTTTTTTTGAGGTAATCGCTGAATATTTATAGTTACATCCATATTTTTTAAGTGATTTTTGTAGAAGATTTAAAGCATTTTGATTCTCTATCTCTTGAAGTCCAATAATATCTGCATCCAGTTCACAAATAACCTCTGAGATATGTTTTAACTTTATAGAGAGTATTTTTTTTGTCCAATTGTGCCTATGTGGGATATACTCTTTATACTCCGTTTTATCATAGTGCATATCAAAAAGATTTTCAACATTGTAGGAGGCTATTTTTAGTTCAGTTGCAAGTAGATTAAAGTGGGGAAATAGATAGAGAAGAAGAAGAGTTTTTGTAAAACTAGGAACCGATGGCTTCAGCCTCGTCTTATTCGGAACTAAAGTCTCCGATTCCAAAGAGTTTTGCAAGATGTCTATTATTTAAACATCTTTCCTAACATATCCATAGCACCATCAGCACCACCAACTTTAGAGAGTAAATCCTCAACCAATGAACCCTCACCTTGTGTAGCTTGGTCAATAACATTTGGTAAAGCATCAGCCAAAGCACCTTTAGCAGAATCTTCACTCAATCCCAAACTTGATGCAAATTCAGATATTTTATCAGCCCCTAAAAGGTCTGTAATGGAATCCAATGAGATGGATTCATTTTCACCTGAACCCAACCATGAACCAACAATAGAACCCAATCCATTTTCAGAGAGTCCTGAAACCAATGAGCTAAGGTCAAGCCCACCATCAGCACCTCCACCTAGAAGATTCCCTAACGCATTTGAAATTGCATCACCATCCAGTCCTGTTGTAGCATCATCACTGTTACCCTGTATCATTCCTGCACCCATTTTAAGTAGTTCTGTTAAATCCATTTTATCTATCCTTTTTTGTTTTAAGTAAGAGAAGTATATCTAAAATCTACTGATAAAAATAAAAAAACAAAAATTAAGATACTTTCTCATCATTTTTTGAACTATTATGGAAGTTATTGGTATATTTAAAGGTTCGCTTCATTACTAAAAACAGTTTTTCCATAATACTTTTAGGCTTAATCAGTTCAGCCATAAGCTCATGATACGTTACGTGACGGACATCTAAAAAACCTTGTAGATATATTAACGACTGCTCAAGACCACTCTTTTTCTCAATTTTTACAAGCTTTTCATACAACTCTTCTACACCTGATACTGCCATTTTAGACGCTGGTCGTCTGTAGGCGATATAACTCTCAATTTCATTATTTTCATCTCTAATAATTTCAAAATCCGTAGTGACCCAATAGTACTCACCTGATTTTGCTAAGTTTTTAACCACTGCTGTAATATTATCACCAGCTTTAATACTTTGCCACATCAAATAAAAAACTGCTTGTGGCATATCTGGATGTCGGAGGATACTATGAGGCATACCAAGAACCTCTCTCTCTTCATACCCTGCAGCTTCACAAAAGTAATCATTTACATACTGTATATTTCCATATTTATCAGTTTTACTAACAATGATTTTTTTGCTATTCAGATGAATTTCTCTATTTATTGGGAGTGGTCTAAAGTATCTCATAGTAAGTCTCTCTTTTCTAAGTTAATTTAACTGTAGTCTAACCAAAGAGTTAGTTTCAACTATGAAATTTTAATTAAATTTATTAATTAATAAGTTTAATTCCATTTTTTTCTAAACTAATTTTTTTATTCTCAATAAGAGATGTAACTGTACGCTTAAAGTTTTTTTTACTCATCATAAAAATCTTGGTAATCTCAGGAGCATCACTTTTAGAGTTTAGTCCTATAAAACCATTTGACTCTTTTAAAATTTCTAATACTTTAATTTCATGTACATCAGCTGTGGCTTTTTTACCTATGGGCTGAAGAGACAAATCTAGTTTACCATCTTTTCGTATCTTTTTGACATAGGCTACTTTTCTATCTCCTATCTTTAGGGTTTCAAAAATCTCATTTTCAAACAACATTCCCTCATAGAGGTTTTCGATAATCACTTTATATCCAAGAGGTGTTTTTGAGAGTACTAAAACATCTATTTTTTGATTCTCTTTGAGATTGGACGTATCTTTAGAGAGCCATTTTCCTATTTTGTGTGTTCCATATAGCCGTCCTGTCTCTTCATCCAAACAGACACGTAGAATATATTTTGAACCTATATGAAAATGACATTTCTGTTGAGAGAGAGGAACAAAAAGGTCTTTTGGCAATCCCCAATTGACAAAAGCACCAAACCTCTGATAATCTACAACTGTCAAATAGGCAAACTCGCCAAGCATCGCATAAGGGTATTTGGTAGTAGCAACAGGTCTGTCTTCAGAATCAGTATAGACAAAAACTTCTAATAGAGACCCCATTGGCATCTCATCCTCCATAATATAAATATTTGGAAGCAGAACCTCTTCAAAATTTTGGGCTATTAAATAGTACCCATAATCTGTATCTCTCTCTATTTTTAAGGTATTAACCTCTCCTATCTTTATAGTTTTATTCACTAACTATAGACTTTAAATGACTAGTAAACTGTTTTGGATTTATAAATCCAACTAATGATTTATTTGGTAAAAATTTATTATTTTTATCAAAAAAGATAATATTTGGTGAACCAAAAAGACCATAATACTTTAAAAGTGCTTTATCATCATCTGTATGGTTTGTAATATCAACCGTAATAAACTTAAATCGTTTTAACTCAACCACCACTGATGGATTTGGAAAAGTAATCGCCTCTAGTTTTCGACATGACGGGCAAGACTTTTTAGAGAAATCAACAATAACAGGAAGCTCACTAGCCTCGACCTCTTTCATTAGTCGAGCTACAGAGTAACCAAGATGAAACTTTTTCTCCTCTGCTGTTGGTGCAACATGAACTGAGGGAGAGGTCGTATTGATAGCACTACCTCTGCTAACAGTAGGTGTCATAAACTTTTCAAATGGATGCATCATTGAAGTTGACCCACTCAATAGTGCAATAAAGAGTGCCCCACCATAAAGTAAAGAGGCAAATCCAAATACTTGAATAAGTTTAGAGAAACCCTTTTTCTCTGAACTATTATCAATTGCACCCATATAGAAAGCAAGTCCAATAAACAGTAATGCCCATAGAGCCAGTGTAACTACCTCAGGAACTACCTTTGAGAGCATAAAGATAGATAACCCTAGCATCATCACACCAAATACTTCAGAGACACGTGTCATCCATCCTCCAGGTTTTGGCATAAACTTACCAGCACCTATACCTACTAAAAGAAGTGGTACTCCCATCCCTATACTCATAACAAACAGTGCCAATCCTCCAAGAAGAGCATCTCCTGTTTGAGAGATAAAGATAACTGCTCCTGCCAATGGTGGAGCAACACATGGGCCAATAATAAAGGCTGAAAGAAAGCCCATTATAGCTGTTCCCAAAATCCCTTTTCCCTGTGCACCATCACTAGCAGAGTTTAGTTTTGATTGCCATGAAGATGGAAGTTGCATCTCATAATATCCAAAGAGTGAAAATGCCAATGCCAAGAACATAAGAGCAAATGTAGTTAAAACCCAAGGACTCTCCATAATTGATTGGATATCAGCACCAAACTTTCCTGCTAGAACCCCTACTGTTGTATAGGTCACTGCCATAGATAAAACATATATTAGTGAGGTAATAAACCCTTTCATAGCACTAGGTTTTCCATCTCCTGCTTGTGAGACTATGATAGATGAAAGAATTGGTATCATAGGGAAGATACAAGGTGTTAATGCAAGAAGAAGTCCAAAGATAAAAAAGAGTAGAACCACAAAGAATGAGCTTTCACTTTTTAATACATCTATAATACTAGCAGAGTTTGTACTATCTGTCAAGCTCATAATTTTACTCCAAACTCCCTGCTTTGGTATGGTGAATTTGTACTCTTTTTGTATTATGTTGTAACAGATACCTTTACTAGAACATCCTTGAAACTCAATCATCAAGGTATACTCCACACCTTCAGCCAAAACTTTTGTACGAATAGCTGATAGGGGGATATTAACAACAATATCTTTATCCAGCGATAAGACCCCCTGAAGTTCATGTGGTTTTGGTTTATTAACATTTAACTCAAACTCAATAGGCTTTACTATCTTATACTTTAACGTATCATAAGTGACATGAATATTTTTTCCCAAAACAATTTTAGTCTCAATGCTATCTCCATTATCAGAAGCATAAACTTTAAATGCATCTTCAGGTTTTTGATATGGGTGTTGATTTTTAAGTACAGACTCAAATCCTGCTGACAGAAATAGTGTAACCAGTAGAAGTAATTTTATAATTTTCATATTTATTTTAATCCCTTTTTCAAGTGAATAGATTATAGTAAGAGTGATATTCTCTCTATCTCTAGTACTATATCAAATGATATGTAAAATTTTCGTTAATATATCAAGTAATTATGGATTAGTTGAGGGTATAGTCCAAAATAGTGTTTATTTTTGTTGCTTTTTATTTTAAATTCTATTTTTTAAACAATTAAAAGGATTCTTGTGTCAAATTATTTAAACAATGAAACTTCTTTCTATTTAAATGAATACTTAAATAGTGTTATCAACTGGTACCCTTGGGGAGAAGAGGCTTTAGAGAGAGCCAAAAGAGAAAAAAAGCCTATTTTTCTATCTATTGGGTATAGTGGTTCACAAAAATGTAAAGTGATGAAAGAGGAGTCTTTTATAACTTTAAATATTGCAAATCTACTAAATCAAAACTTTATATCTATTAAGGTAGACAGAGATGAGCGTACAGATATAGATAAGTATTATAAACAGATTTATAAACTAATGAATGGTCAGAACTGCTCCTCTCCTGTTTCTGTTTTTTTAAGCGAAGATTTAGAACCTTTTTACAGTGCCTCTTACATAGGAACAACACCACAAGGAAATGTTTTAGATTTTGAAACACTCCTAAATACAATTTCTCAAAAATACAGTGAAGATAAAGAGACCATGACCCAAAAAGGGGAAGAGGTTTTAAGCTATATAAATCCAAGAAATGAGAGCATAGAGGCGACAAGAGTTCATATGGATATCACTAAAACCATTACAACTCATGCTTTAAATTTATATGATAATGTAGATGGTGGATTTGGAGATACTCCTAAATTTTTAAATATCTCAACTCTTGATTTACTTTTGAATACTTATCAAATTACTCAAAACAAAGAGCTTCTCTCTATGGTTATATTTACTCTTAAAAAAATGGCAAATAGTGAGATATACGACTCAAAAGATGGAGGATTTTTTAGATACTCCTCTAGTAAAAACTGGCAACTACCCAGCGTAGAGAAACTAAGCTATGACAATGCCAATATAGCCTCACTATATCTTAAAGCTTATGAGATTACAAAAGATGATTTTTATAAAAAGATTGCATTTGAAACCCTTGATTTTATGATAGAGAAGATGAGTGATAATAATAACTTCTATAGTAACTCTATTAAAAAGAGTGATGATAGCTATTTTGTAGATAAAAAAGTTGTCACCTCATTTTCGGCGATGATGATAGAGGCTCTCTTTTTAGCTTCACAATATGATAATATATACAAATCTATTGCCACAAATACACTTGAGACTATTTTAGATAAAAATTATCCAAATCAACAGCTTAAACACGTTCATAATATCAATGCTTTTTTAGAAGATTATGCTTATCTTGGAGTGGCTCTTTTAACTGCTCATGATATAACCAAAAATAGTAAATATATTATCTTAGCAGAGAATATTCTAAACCAAGCCATTGAGAGGTTTTATGAGAATGGACGATGGAGATTTGCAAACAGTGATATTCCCATATATGATGATATATATGACCTAACTTACCCCTCCCCTATGGCAACAATTTTACTATTGGCACAACAGATATCATCTAAAATTGACAGTGACTACTCTCAAATTATTTTTAAAACCATAGAGAGAAACTCTTATGCATTAATGAGACAACCACTTAGTAGTCCAAAAATGAGTAAAATTTTATTAAAATATCTTAAAAAAATGATATAATTTCCCAAAAATTTAAACAATATAGGAAGCTATACCTTATGAAATTTATTACATTGAGCATCCCTCTTATCCTCTTAACAGGATGCTTTAATTCAGAGACACATAAAGAGAAAATTATCAAAAAAACAGAGCAAAATATAACTTCTAAACAAGCAACATCCATTCAAAGTAATTCTAGCTCTAGCTCTAGCTCTACCAAACCATTTAAAACATATACAAGAGAAGAGATTTTACGAAGAAAAAGAGGAACTGATGCAATATGCACAACACCATCTATAGAGATAATGAAACCAATTCCATCAGAATCAACCATATTAGAAGAGACAACTTCATCAGAAGAGATAATTCCATTAGAATCAACTTCTACTATTTATCCTGACTACTGTAATGTATATACTGAAAATGATTTTGTCTCAAAAGATGTGATACCTATTGAGAATAATACAGTCGAACAGTCTGAATTAAAAACCTATATTGATAGCTATTTAGAACAACTTCAAACCCTAAATATAGATGGTATCATCTCCATGACTTATCCTAAACTATTTAAGCCCATCAATGAGAACCTTTTTAGACAATATATCAGCACCATTGTAAATTCATCACAAATTACTGTAGAGAGATTTAACACTAATATTATATATCTAGGAGATGTCTATCCTTATGATGGTGGCGAATTTGCTCAAATTATCTATCAAAGCGATATTACTCTTAATTTTTTAAATCCAGAATTGTACAAAGATGAGTTGAGTATACGTGTTCTCAATAATGTTCTAGCAGGAAAATATGGACAAGAGAATATTAAAATTGATTCAGCAACACGAACCATAAATATTAAAAAAGAGGAGAAACTTCTCGCCATTAAAGAGAATAATGACGAGTGGAAATTTATTGGGGATAACCCTTCATACAGAAGACTATATCCTAGAGTACTACCTATGGGAGTTTTATCACAACTGTAAAGAGATAAAATACTAAAGTCTAAAAGACTTTAGTATTTTTAAACTCAGCAATCTCACTCTCTACCATCTCATCTATCATACGAACAAAAATATCATTTATTAGATTGGGAGAGAGATTAAGCTCTATAGCTTTAGAGCGAACTCTATTTACAATATCAGTTATTCTATCTTCTGATTTTATCTCTTCAATAGAGTTTTTAAAATGAGCTATCTGCTTAATATAATCATTACGTAGAGCAATTAGCTCTACTATTTTTTCATCTACTTTATCAATCTCAGCTCTAGCATCACTAAGTATTTCACATTTTTTTAATATCATCATAACACACATACCTCCAACTATTTTTGGAGATATTATAGCAGAGTTTTACTCTACCTCTGCATCAATGATATCATCTTCATCTGCTTTTTTAGCTGCTGTCTCTTTTCCACCTTGCTCTTTAGCATATACAGCCTCTGCTAGTTTATGAGATTTTTCAGTTAGAACTTTAACTTTCTCTTCTATCTGCTCTTTAGTTGCACTATCCTCTTTAAGTACAGCTTCAACATCAGCTATAGATGCTTCGATTCCTGCTTTTTCTGATGCATCAAAGTTGTCACCCAAATCAGTTAATGATTTTTTTGTTTGATGAACCAATGCATCTGCTTGATTTCTAGCATCTACAAGTGCTTTTCTCTTCTCATCTTCAGCTTTATTTGCCTCTGCATCTTGAACCATTTTTTCAATCTCTTCATCTGAAAGTCCTGACGAACCAGTGATTTTAATATCTTGAGATTTACCTGTACCTTTATCTTGACCTGTAACAGTTAAGATACCATTAGCATCAATATCAAATGTTACTTCAATTTGAGGAACACCTCTTGGTGCTGCTGGAATGTCTCTAAGCTCAAACATACCAAGTTGCTTGTTATCTCTACTAAACTCTCTCTCACCTTGAAGTACATTGATACTTACTGCTGGTTGATTATCTTCAGCTGTTGAGAATACTTGCGACTTTTTAGCAGGAATAGTTGTCCCTTTTTCGATTACTTTAGTAGTAACTCCACCTAAAGTTTCAATCCCAAGACTCAACGGTGTAACATCAAGTAAAAGTACATCTTTAACATCACCTTTTAAAACACCACCTTGAATAGCAGCACCAAGGGCTACAACTTCATCTGGGTTTACAGATTTATTAAGCTCTTTTCCAAAGAATGATTGAACTCTCTCTTGAACCAATGGAATTCTTGTAGACCCACCAACCATAACAACCTCATTAATCTCTGAAGCTGAAACATCTGCATCTTTAAGAACATTTTTAATTGTTGAGATGGTACTATCTACCATATTTTCAATCAATGACTCAAATTTTGCTCTAGTAATCTTCTGAACAAGGTGTTTTGGTCCACTTGCATCAGCTGTAATAAATGGTAAGTTAATTTCAGTTTCTGTTGAAGAAGATAACTCTTTCTTAGCATTTTCAGCAGCATCTTTTACTCTTTGAAGAGCCATAATGTCTACTTTAATATCAACACCTGTCTCATTTTTGAACTCTGATGCTACAAAATCTATAATCTGATTATCAAAATCATCACCACCAAGGAATGCATCTCCTCCTGTTCCCATAACTTCGACAACATTATCACCAGTCTCTAATACTGTTGCATCAAATGTACCACCACCAAGGTCATACACTACAATCTGCTCTGCATCTTTTTTATCAAGACCATAAGCAAGTGCTGCTGATGTTGGCTCATTGATAATTCTTAGAACGTTAAGCCCTGCAATAGTACCAGCCTCTTTAGTCGCTTTTCTCTGTGCATCATTAAAATAGGCAGGAACAGTAATAACGGCATCCGTTACAGTCTCACCAAGGTAAGCCTCTGCATCCTCTTTTAACTTCATAAGAATTTTTGCTGAAATCTCTTGTGGTGTGTATGTTTTATCTAAAATCTCAATAGCACAAGCACCATTTCTGTTTATAATATGATAAGGAAGTCTTGCTTTAGCTTCTACTGCGTGTTCCTCATCAAACATAAGACCCATAATTCTTTTAATTGAATAAATTGTCTTCTCAGGGTTAGTAATCGCTTGTCTTTTTGCAGACTCACCTACTAAAATTTCACCCTTATCTGTAAATGCCACAATAGAAGGTGTTGTATTTTTACCCTCTTTATTTGCAATAATTTTTGCTTCACCATTTTCAAACACTGACATTGCAGAGTTTGTTGTTCCTAAATCTATTCCTAATACTTTACTCATATATCTTCCTTTGTTATCTATTTTTAATATTTATGTAATTATATGTTTTTTCTAAAATTTAAAATGCCACATAAGTAGCATTTGATAAATTACGCCAAGTTATTTAGCTGTACTTACCATAGCTGGACGCAAAAGACGCTCTTTAATGGTATAACCTTTTTGTAAAACTTGTACAATCTCACCTGGTTGCTTCTCTTCACTTTCAACTTGCATAATGGCTTGATGAACATCTGGGTTCATTTCCCCATCACACTCAACAGCTTTTATACCATTTTTTTCAAGAACCTTAGTAAGTTGTGCATAAGTTAGTTCTAACCCCTCTTTTATCTTTGTAACAACTTCCGAATCCTCTTCTATAGCAGAAATCATTGCCAATGCAGAATCAAAAGAGTCAACAACAGAGAGTATATCATTAGCAAAACTCTCATTAGCATAAGCTACAGCAGCTACTTTATCTTTGATTAAAAGTTTTTTACTATTCTCAAAACTTGCATGAGTCCGTAAAAACTTATCTTCCCACTGGGCAACGGATTGCCGAAGCTCATCAAGCTCTGATGTTTCGGTTGTTTCTTCAACATTCTCTTGATTTTCAAAAGAGAGAGTATCAGGAACTTCCAATTCAACATCAATTGATGAGTCTGTATTCTCTTTACTCATATAGATATCACTCCTATTTAATATGATTTATATCTTCAAAATCTATAGAATATTCTAAAGATTTGAGGGATTATACAATATTGAGTTACGTTTGTCAAGATTAAGCTTATAAGATAAACTCACTATAGTTTAGTGAGTTAGACTAAAGTTTATTGAGTTGTAACTTCTTAATTTCATCCTCTTTGAGTGCAATTGTCTGTTCAGCTTTAATCAATACCTCTTCAAACTCTAAAAGTTCTCTCTCTTTTTTTTCAAGTTGCTCCTCAAGATTCTTAACCAAAACATTATTATTTGTAAGACCTTTTTCAGTTTGTAAAGCTCTTAATGTCTCAGAGGTATTACTTAAAATTGTTGTTTTTTGCATCAATTTACCTTTTAAATCTTTATTTGTTTTAAGATACTCATTGGAAAGAGCTTTTTCATCTTCATAAAGTTTCTCCATCTGTTTCATACGAATAACTGCTTCACTATCTTGATACTCTTGGTCGTTATTTTCCTCAATAACAAGTTCCTCTGCACGTAAAGCTCTTGAGAGTAACCAACCTATAATTGCACCTAAAAGCAGTGCTAAAACCAAACAAAGTACCATTTTCCCAATAATTTCATACATATCTATCTCCTTTTTATTTTAATTTCTACTCGTCTATTAATAGCGTTATTTGGTCTATTTTTAAGTAACAGTTTTGTCTCTCCAAAACCTTTTGCCGTAATATTTTGAGCGTTTAAGCGTTTACTTTTAAGGTAAAGTTTAACACTTTTTGCACGTTCTGCACTAATCCATTGATTTACTTTTGCCCTTCCACTTGCATCAGTATGCCCCTGTACCTCTATATGAATATCTTTCTGCTTTTTTAGAATAATAATAATTTCATCAAGAGTCTTTTTCCCTTTTTTAGTAATTTTTGCACTATTTTTGTAGAAATTGACACGCTTCTCTTTTAATATATCTGAAATTTTCTCTTCTACTATTTTTATTGAGCTGTTTTGAACATCTATTTTTGGAGTCTCCTCCTTGGAAGATAAAACTTTTGCCTCTTCTTTTTTTATCTCTTCTTTTTTTGCCTCTTTTTTTATTGTTGTATTATTTTCTATACTATAGATGGTTAAATAGGGTTCAACTAATGCATCTAGTTTTTCTTTAGAGAGTTTATCAGTAAATTCTCCAGAGATATAAATCCTATTCCCTTCCACTTTCAGATTAGCTTTATCCATCTTTTCACTGTTGAAAAGATGGATGGTTTCAGTGGCTAATTTTTTCCACTTAGGTTCTACTTGCTTAGGAGAAAAAAGTATCTTTTTATCACATTTAACCATCTCGCACCGACTCATCAACATTAACTTTAAAGTGTCATTATTTTCAAGTATTGGCATCTTCCCATCAATACGTATTAACCCTTTTTCTATATTATAGTCCAAAGAGGAGACCTCTAATGCTTTTGGTTCTGATTCCTCTTCGACAGAAACCTGTGTAGGGATAACAACGCTCTCCCCTTTTTCTATATCAACCAATTGAGGAAATGACTCAAGTTTAGGTTCTGTCTCTGCGATAGAGTTAAGTTCTGTATTTTGTATATCTGAAATAAAACTCTTATCCACACTACTGTTTACACCATCTAAAATCATATTATACTTAAAGTAGATACACGTAATAATGAGTGCAATTGAACTCAAAAGACCCAAAAAAATAATTTTTGTTGATTTCTTCATTTTTTTCCCTATTTGAACATTTATTGTTCTTTTTTATTATATTTAAATTTTATTGATTGTAGCATATTATAGCAAAAGATTATGTTAAAAATGCGATAAAAATATTTACCTTACGCAAACCCTTTCAATTCAGCCTCAACCTTCGCCATCTTTTCAGTAGCATCAGCTAACGCTTGTCTATTATCAGCAATTACTTTCTCAGGTGCATTAGCAACAAATCGTTCTAGGTTTTACAATAATTGCTGACATATCAATATCATAAGCATCTATTTTAAATGATATCTTCTTTTTTTATATTTAAAAACTCACAAACCATATCAAAAACACTATCTGCAAACAGATAAAACTCTTTTGCATTCTCTAATGTTGGCTTACCTTGAGGTAATAATCCAAAACTGCTTGGATACCTTGAATCAATATATAACTCATTTAAATCCTCTAATATATCCTCATTAGCTACTTCAATATATTCCGATACTAAATCTTTTAACAATAGTAAATCATGCTTTTTAGGAACTCTATTTGTATGAAGTTCCAAAATAGCTTTAAACGATTTCTCTATAGATTGCTGAGAATGAAATGCAACCATATGAGATAGATAATCATTATGTACTATCTCTTTAATCACAACCAAATCGCTATAAGAGGCTTTTAACCATGCTAATGCCATATCTTTATTCTTCATAAAATCAGACTCCCTTTAGAGAGTATTTCTCTACTAAAAGAGCTATTTAATTCAATAAATTTTCTATTCATCTCTTTGGTATGTACTATCAAATCAATAGCAAATTTGCTTCTTAAATCTCTTAATTTTCTTGATACTTTTCGTGTTAGTTCACTTTTCTCTTTCCAGTTTTGTGGTGTGTACTCATCTTTTGTTACAACATACAAATCTATATCACTATCTATATTTGGAATACCATAAGCATAGCTTCCAAAGAGAATTACTTTGTCAAGATTTAGTGGCTCTAGGCGTTTGATAATCTCTGATTTTACTGATTCTATGTTTATCATTTTTTATCCTATAAAACTAAAAATAGTGTTAACTTATTTAATTTTATCATTATTTCATTAAATTTAAGCAAACCCCAATAACTCAGCCTCAACCTTAGCCATCTTTTCAGTAGCATCAGCTAACGCTTGTCTATTATCAGCAATTACTTTCTCAGGTGCATTCGCAACAAACCGTTCGTTATTTAACATACCATTAAGTTTAGCTATCTCTTTTTCAAGCTTCTCTTTCTGCTTTGTAAGCTTTCCTATAATCGCCGACATATCAATATCATCAGTAGAGATAAAGGTCTCTAAATTATCCGAAACATCCGTTACACAATTAGCTATTTTTTCATCTACAAAGGTTAACTCTTCTACCTTTCCAAGTTTTTCTATAAATGGCTTCATCATCTCAATATCAGAACCACTTGGAAGTTTAATAGAAGCTTTCTCTATCTTTTGATTCCCTTTGTCAATAAGTGTTTTACAACGTCTAACTGATACAATCGCTTCCATAATTAAATCAAACTGTTTAATAACCTCATCATCTACCTCTGAAACAGTTGGATAGGCTTGAACCATAATGGACTCCCCATCTTCAAACTTATTTTCACTTAGTCGGTTATGTAGGTTCTCTGTAATAAACGGCATAAATGGATGAAGCAATTTCATAGAAGCTTTAAAGATGCTTCCAAGCTCTGCTACCGATGCTTTATCTGCTTTACTTAACTCAATACCCCAATCACAGAACTCTCCCCATAAGAATCTATACAGAAC
>Ga0256831_1000732_pt1 | contig 17269 bp, 15 predicted proteins | sample 132544metaG_FD_189087 | JGI IMG/M metagenome (GOLD analysis project Ga0256831, IMG submission 189087) | Hydrothermal vent microbial communities from Lau Basin, Pacific Ocean - 132-544 | ecosystem: Environmental > Aquatic > Marine > Hydrothermal vents | place: Pacific Ocean: Lau Basin | collected...
GGAGAGGATCACTTCCAGTTTTTCGGGGTTGTATCCCAGAAATTCCACTGCCGCTTTGACACGGGCGATGTATCCGTGGTGGTCGGCACCCCAGATATTGATGTAGTGGTCGTATCCTCTTTCGAATTTTTCATTGTGGTAGATGATATCTCCGGCGAGGTAGGTCGGTCTGCCGTCTTCACGGACGATGACGCGGTCTTTCTCATCCCCTTTTTCACTGGATTTGAGCCATACTTTGCCATCTTTTTCATAAACGGCATCGTTGGCTTTGAGTTTGTCAAAAGTCTCTTCCCACTTTTCAAACAGGGCTTTTTCACTGACAAAAGTGTCAAATGTGATATTTGCGTCGGCGAGATTTTGCCGGATGAGGTCGAGCATCTGCTCTTTGCCCCAGTCACTGAGCATATCGATATTGTTTTCATCGTTGAATATTTCGGTGCCGAACTTCTCTTTTGCTGTTTCTGCCAGATCGTAGATATACTCACCGCGGTAAAACTCTTCCGGCCAGTTTACTTCCAGATTCGTAAATTTGTCGCGACCGGCGAGGAATATGGAGAGTCCCAGCAGTCGTATCTGGTTTCCGGCATCGTTGACGTAGTATTCGGCGGTGATGTCATAGCCCAGATGTTTACCGATTTTATAGAGTGTATCACCGAAAACCGCACCTCTGGCGTGACCGATGTGCAGCGGTCCGGTGGGGTTGGCGCTGACATATTCCAGCAGTATCGTTCCGTGCTTATCCCCTTTGGCGAAGGCTTCTTCGTTGAGGATCGCTTCGGTGGCTTTGGTGTCTAAAAAGGCATCGCTCAGTTTGAAGTTCAGATACCCTTTGAGTGCATCGACTTTGGTGAAAATCTCTTCATCTTCAAACTTTTCTGCCAGTTCCTCGGCAATGATCATCGGTGATTTGCGGTGTACTTTGGCGAGTGAAAAAGCGGCTGGAGTTGCGTAATGCCCGAAAGAGAGATCTTTGGGTTTCTCGAGGGCGAAATCGCCTTCGAGATGTTTTTGGATGGTGTTAAGAACACTTTTTTTCAAGCTTTTGTGTCCTTATGCTTTGGTTGACGTTTCAGTTTTTTTCTCTGACGCGACTTCTTCTTTACCTTCGATTTTATCCGTTTTTGTTGTCTCTGCTACTTCATCTTCATTCATAGCTTTTTTGAAGTTTTTGATACCGCTTCCGAGACCTTTTGCAAGTTCAGGTATTTTTTTACCTCCGAAAAGCAAAAGCACAATCAGTGCGATAACCAAAAGTTCCATTCCACTAGGCATTCCCATATTTTTTCCTTTGTTTAGTGTTTTATATGATATGACGTACACAGGCACGTATAATTGTAGGGGACATTATAGCACATCTTATTAAATCTTCTCTACCAGCGTGCGGTAAAAGCGCTTATTTCCTCATCTGAGGGTTTTAGCCAGGCTGTTTTGACGATGCAGCGCAGCATATGCAGCGCTGTGTCGAAATCGTCGTTGATGAGAAGGTACTCATACTCGTCGATGCGCGCCATCTCTTTTTTGGCATTGTGCAGACGGGTGGCAATTGTTTCAGGTGAGTCGGTTCCTCTGTGTTCGAGTCTGCGTTGCAACTCCTCTTCTGAAGGAGTAGTCAGAAAAACAGAAGTGAGAATACGTGGAAACTTCGTTTTGACGATGGCGTGACCCTGGACGTCGATATCGAGTATGACCAGCTTGTTCTCTTCGATGGCCTTGTAAATGGGTTTGAGGGAGGTACCGTAGTAGTTGCCGTGTACTTCTGCCCACTCCAGAAAAGCGCCCTCTTCAATTTCTTGTTCAAACTGCTCTTTGGAGATGTAGTGGTAGTTGACACCTTCCTGTTCACCGTCGCGAATCTCCCTTGTTGTGGTGGAGATGGAGAAATAGATATTTTTTTCCTCTTTTAAAATTTCATTGATCAGAGAACTTTTACCGCATCCACTCGGTCCGGAGAGGACAAGAACTTTTCCTCCCACCTCAGGACTCTTTTTTGGTGAAATTAAGTGTGACGTTGATTTCCATACCGTCAAGTGCTTCTTTGATCATTTCCGGAGTGATCGCTTTGGCTACAGCGTCTCTGATCCATTTTTCAACATCGTTGGATTCGACCAGTGTCTCTTCACCATCGGAAACAATCTCTTCATGAACGATCTCTTCTGTGACCGTTTCCGGTACTGTTTCATGAAGTGTTTCGACAGCTGTCTGCGGTTCAGGTTCGGAAGAGGTCTCTTCCGCTTCTTCACCGGTATTAAGCGCTTTCATGACTTCTTCCTCATTGAGTGTGTCAAATTCATTTGCCAGTTCTTCAGCAGTAATCTCTTCTTCGAGATAATCGCTTTCGTGTTCGAGTGCTTCGTTTCCTTCGAGTGTATCGAGATTTGAGAGTTCCTCTTCGGGTTTTTGCAGAGGTTCTTCATGTTCTTCTTTCTCTTCCTCTTCATGTAACATGGCGGCACCTGCAGCCGCTGCGGCGGAAACAGCGGCGCCGATTGCGATATTGGAGGCTTCATCGGAAGGTTTTTCAGGTTCCCCGGTTTTTTCTTCGGTCTGGGCTTCTTCAGGTTCTTCGAGATACTGTTCCGCAATGCCTGTGCTCATCACTGCGCCTGAGTCGAGGGAGAGATCAAGATCTTCCAGCTCCTCGTCCAGTGCATCCAGCTCTTTGAGTGCATCTTCTGTCTTTTCAATATCTTTGAGGGCACCTTCTTCTGCTGTTTCAGTTTTGGGTGTTTCTTCCAGTGTATCCAGTTCATCCAGTGAAAAGTCTTCCAGCTCTTCGAAGTCTTCAAGTTCTTTGAGTGCTTCCAGCTCTTCTTCCGTATCGAGATCGATCGTCTCTTCGGTCGTTTCGAGTTTCTCTTCGGCTGTCGGTTCTTTTTTCTCCTCTTCGACTTCCATCGAAAGTGTTTCGTTTTCAAGATCGACTTCTTCTGAAAGTACGGTTTCCTCTTCCTGTGCAGCGTGCATGTTCTCTTCAATCATGCTGACGAAATCGGAAGGCAGAAACGGTTTGTCGAGATGCATGTCGAACTCCGGCGGTACTGTCTCTTTTTTGACGCCGATATATCCGAGTTTGCCGAAGGTGACTTTCGATTTCAGCTCTTCGATGGTTTCGGGAGAGTATTTGTCACTATCTATGAGGACAAAGTCGTAGTGTTCGCGTGAGGGTTCTATCTCCATTTTCTCTTCGAGCAGGTATCCATGCTTTTCTGAGCTTAATTGTAACAGTCTGGATACGATTTTGTTGTCGTTAACGAGAAATATTGATGCCATAACTAGCTCCATTCTTTAGATTATGATATGATTTGGGTATGATGAAATCAAGATTGATACTGCAATACATGTTTCTGACACTTTTGATGCTGGCTGTTGCCAGAGTGTCTCTGAATGCTTCTGAATTGTATCTGTTGCCACAGGATAGTCCAAAGGCGCTTTCCGCCATTTTAAAAAGCATAGATCATTCCCATAAATCTATCAGGATAATGATTTATAATTTTACCCACAAAAAGATAGCAAAGAGATTAAAGGCTGCCGCAAAACGGGGTGTCAGGGTGGAAATTATCTTCGATCGGAAAAGTTCGCGTGAAGATAAACGAAGAAGTATGCTCTATTTTTTGGCAAAATATAAAAATATATTTATTTATAAATTAAAAGGAAAGTATATTAAACACCAGGATCGGTACGGCATCATGCACATGAAAAGTGCTGTGTTTGACCATCGTCGTGTGATATTCGGTTCGGCAAACTGGACTTATTCGGCTTTTGGTAAGAACTACGAAATACTTTATGCGGAAAACGACTATGCCAAGGCGAAACAGTTTGAAAAATATTTTGAAATCATGAAGCAGCGAAGTGTGCCTTTCAGATAAGATGTTTCAGATATTCGAAAGCCCTTAAAAAATCCTCTTTGAAGAGTCCCATCATTGCTGCCAGTACGGATACCATCACCATGATGGAGAGAAATATTTTGATCGGGAAGCCGACTACCAGAAGGTTGAACTGCGGCATGGTTTTCATAAGCATTCCAAATATGACATCGGATAAAATAGAGAGTGCGATAAACGGAAAAGAGATAATCAAACCCATCATGAACATATGGCGTACGGATGCGTTGATGTAATCCCACATGAACTCCTGCGGGTAGAATCCTCCCAGCTGTATATGGTGGATGCTTTCGCTCAAGAAGAGCAGTATCAGGTGGTGCCCATTGAAAGAGAGCATGACCAAAACGGCAATCAGCGTCAGTATCTGCCCGATAATAGGGGTATTGGTGCCTGTTGTCGGATCCATGACTGATGCCATCGAAAATCCCATAATCATAGATATTTGACTGCCTGCCAGTCCCAGCGCCGCAAAAACAAAGTTCAGAATCAGCGCCGCGATAAAGCCCAGCATAAATTCGCTCATGACATAAAAAGCGATATTGCCTACTTCATAAGGGATATGGTTGAGTGTTGTGACAGGGAAAAAAAGGATTGTCAGATAAAAAGCGAGTGCCGTTTTTACCGGTACAGGGATAGACATATGTGAAAAAAACGGGAAGAAAGCGATAACACCGCTGATGCGTGAAAAGAGCAGGAAGAAGATGATTGCATTATCCTGTGTCAGAAGATCGGCGAGTTGCAATGTACTCCTTTACAAGATGACCGGCACAAGCCTTTTCTCTTTGAGTCGGTAGACAGTGTTACAGCGTGAAGCGATTTTTTCATCGTGGGTGACAATAAAAAGTCCGCCTTTTCTTTCATGGGTATATTCTAGCATAACATCCATCACATCATTGGCTGTCTGTCTGTCAAGGTTTCCGGTCGGCTCATCCGCGAAGATAACTCTTGGCTGTTTGACCAGTACCCGGGCAATGGAGACACGTTGTTGTTGTCCGCCTGAAAGTACGGAGACATTTTTGGGAAGGGTATCTTCGATTTTAAGTTTTCTGATAATGTCGAGATTGATCTTCTTACTGGCGATAAGTGATGATATTTTCAGATTCTCTTTTGCCGTAAAGCCTTTGAACAGATAGTGTGATTGAAAAATAATACCGATCTCTTTGCGTCTGATCTCCAGGAGTTTTTTATCGTTTTGGGCGTACATGTCAAGACCACGGTAATAGACTTTTCCCCGGTTTGGCTGAAGGAGGGTGGAGAGTATGTGCAGCAGTGTCGATTTTCCGCTGCCGCTGACACCTAAAATGGCGATAGACTCTTTCTCACGGATGGCAATATTGATATTTTCAAAAAGAGTATAGTCAAAAGCGTGGGTAATGTCTGTTGCCCGAAGGAGTGTTGTTTCGAGTGTTTCGGAAGTGGAGGTATTCGGTATGGTTTCAATCATCTCCAAAATACCTCCTCTGTTTTTTATGTTAGCCTAACTGTGCCGCTACTTCAGCCGCAAAATCGTCATCTTTTTTCTCGATACCTTCACCGAGTTCATATCTGACAAATTTTGTAATCTCAATGTTGTCACCGAGTGCTTTGGATTTCTCTTCTACTACCTGAGAGACAGTTTTTTTGTCGTCAAGTGCGTAAAATTGGTCCAGCAGACACATTTGCTGATCGAGCAGTGTGTTGTCCGCGATGTATCTTTCCAGTTTGCCTGGAAGAATTCTATCCCAAATTTTCTCAGGTTTTCCTTCTGCTTTGAGTTCTTCTTTGATTTTCTCTTCTACTTCTTTCATGACTTCGTCAGTCAGTTGTAGTTTGGAGATGTAATCGGGTACGTTTTTCAGAGGCTTACCGAGTCTTTTAAGCTCTTCATTCTCTTTTTCGATAGATTTTGCGATACCTTCTGTCTCTTTTGCCACGAAATCCGCATCGAACTCTTTATAGCTGAGGATTTGCGGTTTGAGTGCCGCGATGTGCATAGCAAGTTGTTTCAAAAAGTCAGTGACTGCTTCTTTGTTTTCCGCCTTGTCAAATTTCGCGCTGACCAAAACACCGATTTTACCACCCATGTGGATATAACCGTTAACAGCTTCATTGTCTGCCGCTTCGATTGTCTCGAATCTTCTGACAACCATGTTTTCGCCGATTGTAGCGATGTTTGATTTGACATACTCTTCAAATGACTGACCTTCGATTTGGGAAGCGTTGAGTGCTTCGATATCGGCAGGTTTATTGTCATGAATATGTTTGACTGTATTTTTTGCAAAGTTTTGGAAAAGTTCGTTTTTCGCAACGAAGTCTGTTTCTGCGTTCACTTCTGCCATAGTCGCTTTTTTGAAATCGGGTTCGATCTCTACTGCTACCGTACCTTCCGCCGCGATTCTGTCAGATTTTTTACCTGCGCTTGAGAGACCTTTTTTCTTTAGCCAGTCGATAGCGTCTTCCATATTTCCATTGCTCTCAACCAATGCTTTTTTACAATCCATCATACCGGCACCGGTTTTTTCTCTGAGCTCTTTTACCATTGCTGCAGTAACTGCCATTGATTTTCTCCTGTTTAGTTTAATATTCGTTTTCTTTGTAGTTGAACGTGGTGTAAAAAGCCGGAAGTTCGGCTCTTCATAGCGTGACATATACAGGCAGAAGATGCCTGTATATCAAAATGAAATTATTCTGCTTTTTCTTCGCTTTTTTCTTCCGCTTCAGCCTCTGCTTTTGCTTCTGCAAGCAAAGCTTCTTTCTCTGCATCTGAGATATCACCTGTTGCTGCCGGTGCTTCTTTTGCTTCACTCTCTTCTGCAGCATCCTGCTCTCTCAATGCTTTACCTTCGTTGATCGCTTCTGCCATCTCTTTGCAGAAAAGCTGAATAGATCTGATTGCATCGTCGTTACCAGGAATAGGGAAATCTACTACGTCAGGATCACAGTTTGTATCGATCGGTGCTACAACCGGAATATGCAGATGGTTCGCTTCATTGACCGCAATTTTCTCTTTGACTGTATCGATGATAAAGATCATATCCGGCGCTTTTTTCATATCTCTGATACCACCGAGATAATTTAAAAGTTTCTGTTTTTTTCTCTGAAGCATCAACGCCTCTTTTTTTGTCATAAGATCCATCTGACCTTCTTCTTCCATTTTCTCAATGATATCAAGTTTTTTGATAGACTTTTTGATAGTTTGGAAGTTGGTTAGCATACCACCGAGCCATCTGTGGTTAACATACGGCATACCGCAGCTTTCTGCGTGCTCTTTAACTGCGTTTGTAGCCTGTTTTTTTGTACCTACGAAAAGGATTGTTTTCCCTTCAGCTGCTGCATCTCTGACGATGTTATATGTATATCTGAAGTATCTCAGTGTTTTTTGAAGATCGATGATGTAGATATTTTTTCTCTCACCAAAGATATAAGGTTTCATCTTTGGATTCCATCTTCTTGTCTGGTGTCCGAAGTGTACACCGCACTCTAGTAAATCTTTCATTGTAACCATGACAATGCTCCTTGTGTTAATATTTTTTTGGTTTTGCCTCCACACCCCTTAACAACCGTAGTTGCAACCGTTCAAGGACTGATGTGTGTGAATTTAAAGCGGCGTATTTTAGCGGAAAGTTGTTTAGATTTTCTTTAAATGCGATGCAAAGTTTGATAAACGGTATTTATGTCAAATGTCATAAATTTTATAAAAGTTATGTTAATATTAACTATGATAATTAAAATATTATTTTCAATAATCTTTATTTTGATAAATTTTTTGCATGCAGACTTGCTCAAAGAAAATTTTATTACCTTTGATTTAAACGGATCGGCGCCTAAAGCGGTGGTGGATTTTGAGTCGGATAATCTTGAGAAGTTCATGAAACTGGATGACAATGCCAACGGTATCGTTTCATGGAAAGAGATTCGGGCGCATCGAAGAGAGATTGAAAAGTTTGTTCTTTCTCATGTCCAGATTCGTGTTGACGGTACAACGTGTGGTAAAAAGATTACCGGTTTTGAAGTGTATCGGCGGGTGCATCAGTCTTATATTAAGCTTTATCTCACACTCTCCTGTGCCCTTCCTCATGAAGCGATCGATCTCAAATATGATCTCTTTTTCGATGTGGACAAAGATCAGAAAGCATTTGTAAAGATCAAAGACAATAACAGGTCGAAGCCTGTGATATTAAGCGGCAGAAAAGTGGAAGTTGTGCTGAAGATGCAACAAAAAGCATCACTCTGGAGTGCTTTCAAGAACTTTCTGGTGGAGGGAATCTGGCATATCTGGATGGGCTATGACCATATTCTCTTTTTGATGATGTTGCTGATTCCGTCTGTATATTACTATCGTGACGGCAGACCGCTTCCCCGACGTCGTTTCAAAGATGTCTTGATCGAAGTATTGAAAGTGGTGACGGGGTTCAGTGTGGCACATTCGATTACACTGGGACTAAGTGTGGGGGATGTAGTGCATCTGGATCCGACATTTGTGGAGGTGGCGATTGCACTTTCCGTACTTTTTACGGCGGTGAACAATCTCTACCCGATGATTACCCGGCATGCATGGATTATGGCGTTTATGTTCGGATTGATTCACGGTTTCGGGTTTGCCAATGTCCTGCATGATCTCATTATCAAAAACAGTAACGATTTTCTGGCAATGCTCTTTGGCTTCAATCTCGGTGTAGAAATCGGTCAATTGGCGATTGTGGCGGCGGTATTGCCGTTTTTATATGTTTTGGAAAAGACAACTTTTTACAAAAGATTCATCTTATACGGTTTTTCTGCACTGACGGCTGTTATTGCGATATTGTGGGCTATAGAGAGGGCGTTTCACCTCTCCATTATGCCGTTTTAATTCTGTGCAGGATCCCAGTAATTGTTGGTAATAACAAGCTGACAGAGCAGGTTGATGCTGTCTTCGTAGTAGTTCTCATGACGTGCTTTGATATAGTCGTAGAGTATATCCAGAAAAAGCTGCATGTGGGAGTTGTTTTTGGCGGCGACACCAAACGGTGCAATAAATGCGGTAGAAGGGTAATTACCGATAGGTTTACCGTCGAGATGATAGCCGGACTTGATATTTTCCGGCTTTTTCCCACTGTTGAGCCATACCCAGTAGAACATTTTTTGTGTGATACGCCGGGATACGGGGTCGTTGTTTAACAGGGCGTCTGTACCGACTCTCCAGGGAACACGGCAGGCGTTGTAGTAGTAGCTGTCATCTTCCTCTTCCAGAAAGTGCCGGATTGTCGGTTTGAAATGTTTGGTTTTTGTATCGTAAAAGATAAAATCGGAGACAAGTGATGATTTATTGTCCGGAAGGTCTTGTATCTGTTGCAGTGCTGTTTGTGTCGCTGTGATGACTTTCGACCAGCGTTTGTCTTTGTGTATCCTGGCAAATGTACGAAAATGGCTAATCATGAAGTCTGATGTTCTGGTGGTATACTGGTTGTATTTTTTCCCGTTTTGGTCAACCCAGTCTCCCAGCAGAGGCAGATAACTTTTCTTGCCAACGGTATAATTGAGTATGGCGTCCAGTATCTTGAATGCCTCTTTTTTATAGTTTATTTTTCCATTGCTACCCCATTGTCTGTCTGCCAGCAGCAGCGCGTAAGCGATGTCCGCATCTCCGTCAAACGCACTGTCTGATTCCCCTTTTTTCTCCGGAACTTGCCACGTCATGAGCGTATGGCAAATAGCGCTTGGATGTGCTTTGGCAAAACGAAATAAACCGTCGAAAATTTGCTGTGCCTGAAGATCTGCACCGGCAAAAAAGGCGGTGATGAGCATGCCGTATCCCTGTCCCTCGGAAACCGTTCTGGACTTATCTTTTTTGTCAGTGGCGATGCGGTAAAAATCTCCCTCTTTGATCAGGTAAGTCACTTTCCAGAAACGGTAAAAGTCCAGTGTGTACCGGTCAAGCTCTTTTTGGCTGTAAATGGAAGGAGAGATAGCGTTTGTGTAGTGAATATGTGTAGGGAAAGGGTGTGTCGGTATCATGATCTTTCCTGCAAAAAGCGGGGTAAAGAGCAACATGAAGAGAAGTGGGAAATACATCGCTATCCCTTCATGTTCTCGAGTGTAAAGTAGATTTTTACAGTGGATTTTGCCGGAACAGTATTTAAAAAGACGTTGCTTTGGCTGTTGTTTATTTTAACTGTAATATTTTTGTTGTTGACACTTCCACTGGTAATTTTCGCTTTTGGATTTTTGAAAAGCTGTATATAGAGGTCATTGACAGCGGTATCGTTGTCATTGGTAACAGTCATGATGTATTGGTTACCTTTTTGCTCCAGTTTCTGGCTAAGATGTTTGGCAAGGCGTACATTTTGGTACAGCGCTTTGCCGCCGATGATTTTAAACTCCGGATGCTGGCTCAGATAGTGGAAAAACTTCTTCATGATGTTGATGTTAGTGCTGTACGCGAACAGGTGGGTATGAATACTGAGGGTATAGATACCGTTCAGTGCAGTCACGAAGTTGGCTTCGCGGATCATTTGACGGACAATCTGATCCTGATCCCAGTCGAGATTGACCAGATAACTGAAATCATCGGTTCCGTGACGCGGAATGATGAGCAGATTCGGCTCTTTTTTGTCAAATTCCGGGTAAAGGTGTTCCTCTGTTGCTCCGAGAATATAGGTAAATCCACTTTGTGCCAGATGCTTTCTCATCAGGTCGTTCAGCTCTTCCCTCGGTGGTCTGAATCCCTGGATCGGACTGCTTGCGAATTTGTCCAGGATTTTTTTCGATCCTGCGGTCTCGTTGATGATGTAAGTTTCGCTTTTTCCGACAATCTGTTTGTGTGAGGTACTGTGCGATGCAAACTCGACATACGGATTTTGGGCGATACGCTCCATCATCGCTTTGTGCTCCGGTTTCTGTGCAAGATTTGCGACAATAAATGCAGTAACCGGGAAACGGTACTCTTTTGCCAGATCCGCAAAGCGCTCGAAGTTGGTAAATTTGTATTCGGTATCTTCGGAAATAAAGATAGCACCTTTGTTGTCGATAAACGGATAAATTTTTGCTGTGACCGGTTTGGCGAGATAGGCGATGATACCGCTCAGGAGCTTTTTAAAATCATCTTTTTGTTCCCGGTTGTCGGTAAATGCGTAAGAGGGCATGGCAGTATAGATCCATTTCCCTTTGCCGTAATAACCGTGCCACGCCATGCCGGCTTCCTGCTGTCTGATACTTTTTGCCGCATCTGTAGCGACGGGTGGTGTTGCCTGAGAGAAGGAGGTTGCCATCATATCCGGCTGGAGGGTGGTGGGTGTGTCATACAGCGGTACTTTGTCATACAGCACCACAAAAAGATTTTTTCCTTCAGGCAAATAGAGTGAAAGAGGAGAGAGTAATTTGGGGGTGACAAAGAGTGAACCGTTACCCTTTTCATCTTTAAATGTTACAAAACCGAGTCTTTTGTTCAGGGAGAGTCCGGTAAGAGTATGCACAAATGTACTTCCGAGGTATTTGCCGTTTTCATCGCTGTATCCGGCGGTGAAGTTAAAAAAGAGGTTTCCTCCGTTTTGGACAAAAGATTTGACAGCTTTTTTGGTCTCTTGTGTCATTGCCGGGGCGTCGACGATGAAGAGAATGGCAGCTTTCGGCAGTGAAGAGAGTTCAGAGGAAGGTACCAGTTTTGTGGTGTATCCCAGCGAGTGAATCAGTTTCGCAAACTGCTTGATTTTTGAGGTATACTCTTCCAGCGAGTGACCGCTTTTGGCATAGAGGAGTGCCGAGGGTTTGGATGTCATCAGATATATTGTTTTGTGTGTAACCGGTGGAACGATAAACCCGTTGTTGTGTGAAGGTGCCGGTTCACTGCTTTGCAGTTTGAACAGAATATACATCATCAGCGCAAAAAGTCCCAGAATAGAAAAGATCAGACTTGCGCCGTAGCGATCCCTGGGTTTGATAAGCATCATTTGCGGTGTACTCATACGATCAGCTCCTTTTGTTCAAAGAAAAGGTATTTCTCCCGTGTCGCCGAGAGAGCAGGTTGTACGGCAGTATTAGCAGTATTTTTTATTTTTGCCCGTTTGGCTTCTCTCATTTTATAGACACTGTATGCGATGATACCGAAGATCATAGTGATCAGCGTAATAACGACGATCAGATATGCCATAATTGTCAGAAAATTCATTTCCATAGTTATATTTTTCCTTTTCTTTCCAGTTTTCCCCAGTTCATTTCGATTCCGAAAAACTCTTCAAATGTTGCCAGAACTTTGGCGATATTGATAATATTGATAAAAAAGATGCGATAGTAAATACTATACAGCACCAGCTGCATGCGCTCTTTTGTAACACTGACACAATAAATGCTGGCTGAAACATCTAAAATGGTAAAGATGATCCACCAGTAGATGAGCATTTCACCAAAACCTGAAATCAAGCTCATATAAATAATGAATATATTAGCAAAAATCGAAGCGATCGGCCAGAATATTGCTTCAAACAGCATATACCACAGCACCATACTCATGGCAAAATTACTGTGAAATGAAAACAGCTTTTTTTTATGTTTCAGGATAGACTGCAAAATACCTCTGGTCCATCGGTAGCGCTGTTTTAAAAGATCGAGCAGACTCTCCGGTGCCTCTGTATAGGAGATGGCATCGATTTCATAGTCGATTTTGTAGCCTTTTTCTATCAGACGCAGGGTCAGGTCGCAATCTTCTGCGTATGTATCATCGGTATATTTACCGATTGACTTTACCGCATCTTTGCGGAACATGCCAATGGGACCGGGAATGATGTTGACCAGTTTGAAGAGTGCCTGTCCGTTTCGTACCAGATTGAGACCCTGTACGTACTCCAGTGCCTGGAGTTTGGTCCAGAGATTATCGGTATTGGTGACATAGACCGAGCCGGCAACCGCGCCGATTTTCGGATCCTGAAAATAGTCTGCCATCAGTTCGATAGCATCTTCCGAGAGTTTCGAGTCTGCATCGACTGCCAGAAAGAGTTCGCCGCGTGCTTTTTCGATACCGAAGTTCAGGGCATGTGCTTTGCCTGCATTTTGTTTGGTAAAAGCTTTGAGGGAGACATTACCGTTGTCAAATTCCATGTTTTTTGCCAGCAAAAAGGTATCGTCACTGCTACCGTCATCGATAACGATAATCTCATATTTCGGATAGGTTTGGTTGATAAGACTTTCAAGGGACGCTTTGAGGACTTTCTCTTCATTGTAACAGGGGACGAGTACGGATACCATCGGCTTTGCTGTATTTGCCAAAATAACCGGCTCTTTTTTAACATTCTTATAGAGGTTGAGCAGAGAAAAAAGCAGCAACAGGAAATATCTCGCCACTACAATCAGGGAAAAGATGAGAATAAAAATGACACCCAGACGCACATAGATATTTTGATTGACCGGCAAATGGTTGAGTTGATAGACACTCAATATGGACAAAGAGAACAATATGATAAAAAGAGCGAGGATTTTGATCATTGGTCAGGTTCCCGGCAGTTCTGTGACTTCTCTGTTTTGTTGTATATGAATCGATTTTTTATGGATATTGGTACGGTCTGCAATGATTTGTCTCGCGTTTTCAGGAAGGAGGTTGATCAGTGCGAAAAAAGCGAGGTTGTTTGCTTTATCGACAGTGACAAAATCCTCTTTTCTGATAAAAGCCGCAAGATTGTCGTGTTGTATGTCGGAAAGGTTTACTGTGACAATGGAGTGTAAAATCTGTTTACTTTCAAGTTCATGAAGTCGTTTTTTAAAAACGTCAAGTGTCACATTTGGCGTCTCTTCCAGATAAGAGAGCGCACGCAGTTTTGTTGTATAAAATGCCTGTTGGATCACTTGTTCGATATAGTGTACATACTCTTTGATATCGAAAATTTTGGGAAACAACATATCGATACCGTACTCTTTGGATTCATTCAAATCGCTTTTTCGGATCGATTTTCGGTTTGTGATCCAGAAGATTTGTGCATTTGGCGCAAGTTTTTTAAATACCTGAGCAATTTCTCTGGTCAGAAATTTTCTGGAATCGTTGTAAAGAATGAGATCTGTCTCTTCATTGATACGTTTGGGGTCTTTTTCAAGATCTTCCAGTGTGACGATGTCGAGCTTGATATGCGGTTGATTTTTGAGAATAGTGCTGTGCAGATAGCGAATGTCGCTCTGATTGGAGATGAGACAGACAGAAGCAAATTCTTTTAGTAAAAGCCGGTTATGGGTTTTCATGGTCAAGTCACACTCCCCTGCATCATTGAGGATGACATCGAAAGAGAGATCGCGTTTGTTTTTGAAAAGTGTTTCAAATATCTGACCGGAAGCGGTGAGACTATTGTAAGAAAATAGGACTTTTTTGTGGTGGTAACGAATGGTTTCGATAAACTGGAGAATCGCCTGTTCCACATCAGGAGTGATGCTGTTTTCAAAGAATAGATCGATTCTGTGAAAGTAGTAAAAGTCAAACGCCGGGTCTTCGGTTATTCTGTTGAGTTCATTGGTAAATGTTTTGATACCGTAACGATCTGAAATATCACTCCACTCCTCTTTGAGAAAGAGGTAAGTCGTTTTATCATGAATGGTATCGAAGTTGGGAAGATAGCGTTTGACATGCTGTAAATTCGTACGTACCAGGTCAGGTTTGTTGGCTGTCAGAAAAAGTGTTTTGGTCGTCTCTTTGAGATGTTGCTGCAGTTGCATACTGAAAGCCAGTGCACAGCGGTTTTCCGGTGTGTTGATAGTCATGACTTCACTCAGTTGGATATTGTGTTTCATTGGATTACCACTCCTGTATAATATTGAACGTACAGTAGTCTATATCGTCCGATGTGAAACTGCTTTGAACTCTTTCACAGTTCAGTTCCACCGATGCAATATTGTTGACCCTGTAATCGCCTTTAACGACGTAGCTGGAGACATTTTCCCGATTTTTAAACGAGTATCCTTTTCCGAGTTGAACCTCCAGTGAACCGTTGTCGAACGTTATTTTCGGATTATATATTAAATATGTTGAATCATAGAGTGCCGCAGGAGAATAACAGACATCTGTTTTGCTGTTGTAGTCTATATTTTCATTGAACAGTAGTTTATGATCGAGACCGAGGAGTCTGAAATTGTAAAATGGATACAACAGCATTGCATAAGCATTGATGTTACCATCTTCATATGCATTCAGACTAAGGCTCACTTCAGTGTAGTCGAAGTTGTCCATCAGGATTCGGTCATTGACACCTGCATGCAGGACATCTGTTTTGTTTTGGATCATACAGTTTCTGTAGTTGACAAAAGCACCGTTTTGATAAAAGAGGTCGAAATAGAGGTTGTGAACACCGTACACAGGAGACCAGGTAAGTTCCGGTACGAGTGTGTTGAAATCTCCGATTTCCTTGACACCGATTCCCAGCTGAAGCGTGCCTTTTTGCATATGGAGTGCAAAACCTTTACCCTTGACATTGGGGTGCTTGTCAAAAGTGAAAAGATATTTTTTTGCAGAAGCGCTGTACCGGATGCCGTTGACTGTCAGCAGGTTGGCAACTTTCACCTGATAGTTTCGGTACCGCACTTCTGAATCGCGTACATAGTCCATCTGAAATTGAAGCGAAGGTTTGACCTTTTGAGGTGATTTGGAGAGGTCTAGCAGTGTTTCCAGTGACGGTTTGGTGGTGTTGACGATGTCGATATTGGCAAAAACATTTTTGATATCCAGATCTTTTTTGGAACCCTCCGTTAGTACAATATCTTTATAATATGTCGGTTTTTTAATCTCTCCCTGTGCTGTTTTATAGAGTGATTGGACAAATTTTTTGAGCTCTTGCTCTTTCGGTGCCGGTGATTGCGCCAGGGTCTGTGTCAATGTGTGTAAAAGTGCTCTTGCTTTTAGCCAGTCACTTTCCTCCTGGGTTTTCATCAGCGTGTAGCTTTCATGATATCTGGCAAGATGGCAGAGGTGCGGATCTTCACAAGCGGTGATTTTGCCAAATGCTTCGGCAGCTGCTTTGTATTGTTTTGTCTTTTCGAGTGCCGAAGCATAGTGAAAACGGATGAGTGTATCGTCTGGAAATTTGTCGAGATATAGTCTGTAAAAAGGAAGTGCGTCTGCATATCGGTGCTGGGTAAAATAGTATATCTCCGCAATCTCTTTTGCGATTTTAGGATCATTGGTTTTGTCAAAGTAGGCTTTGTAGTATTCCAATGCTTTGGAAAATGCTTTTTGTCTGTAATAACTGTTGGCTGTTTGCAATAGATTTTGTTTTTGCAACTCACTTTGAAACTGCTTGATTTCATGATCGTTTGGATGTTGGCGCAGCAGTTGTCTGAAAAGTTTCTCTGCTCTCTCTTTTTTGCCGGTATAGGCATATGCAAAAGCAAGACGTTTTTTGAGGTTATAGTGCTCTGTAGTATTTTGTGCGGTTTGTACCGCTTGTGGCAAATAGATCAGTGCGTGGGTGTAGTCACCTCTCTCGTACAAAATATTGGCGTATAGTTTACGTGTTTCACTGTTTGTTTTTCGGATGGTGTAGAGTTTGTGAAAAGCGTTATTCAGATCGCCGTTCCAGTAGTAGAGTTTGACAAGTAAAATTCTTGCCTGAAGGTTGTTTGGATTTTTTTTGAGAAATGTTTTGACCGCACGAATCGCTGCTGTTTTTTTATGTTGTTTATTAAGCAGATAAACATAATCATGAAGCGCCTGAAATGAATTTAATGTGTGAACATTTTGGGCTGTTTCCTGTAAGCGCTGTTGCTCTTTACGGTGAAGCATTTGCTCTATATTATCGATAAGGGGACTTTGCATATCTCTGTTTTTTATTGTCTGTAAATTATTATATGCTTTTGCAATATCACCTTTTTGGGCATCGAAATATGTTTGCAAAGCGAGTACTCTTTCAGTTTTGGGCAGTTTGTGAGTTCTCCATATTTTTTGTGCAAGACCTGATTGTCCGGTTTCGATACCGGCTTCTGATGCCAGCAGATGTGTAAACGGTGTAACGGAAATATGTAAGTCGTTTAAAAGTTTATAAGCTCTTAATATATCAGCATAATTTTTTTGATTAGAATATTTTTTTAAACTATTTTCTATCTCAAAAGGGTTTTGAAGATTGGTGTCCGGGAGGAGTTTTTGAAGCTGAAGACCCGATTTCGTTTCTTTTTGTAACTTAAGTGCAATTTTGTGATGCGGGTCTTTACTAAGGATGCGATGCAAGTATAGTTGTGCAGCGGGATAATTTCTGTTTTGAATGTAATACTTTGTCAGAAGTACCATGTTACCAATATTGTCAGGATTTTGTATCACAGACTTTTCGAGGAATTTTACGTCTAAATCGATACTCCACAACAGTGACAGTGACGAGAAAAAGAGATAAAAAATTTTTTTCATAATGATTTCCGCTGTAAATTTTAGTTGGTGGTATAGGGATATATCGGCAGTTTTTTTTAAATATCAATAC
>Ga0256831_1000733_pt1 | contig 17261 bp, 13 predicted proteins | sample 132544metaG_FD_189087 | JGI IMG/M metagenome (GOLD analysis project Ga0256831, IMG submission 189087) | Hydrothermal vent microbial communities from Lau Basin, Pacific Ocean - 132-544 | ecosystem: Environmental > Aquatic > Marine > Hydrothermal vents | place: Pacific Ocean: Lau Basin | collected...
TTCTTAAACAGAATAATTGTGACATGATACAGGGCTATTATTATAGTAAAGCTCTGAGTGCAGATGATTTTTATAATTTCTGCATAAAACAGAACCATGATCTGTCAGCGGCCGCCCCGGAGAACCCGAAGTGATTATTGACCTTATTCGACATGGAAGCCCTATGGGAGGCAAAATGTATCGTGGTCATAGTATTGACCATTTATTATCAGAGCAGGGTTGGCAGCAGATGCATGATGCTATTGGTAACTACAATCAATGGGATCAGCTCATCAGCTCTCCCATGAAACGCTGTTCTGAATTTGCACAGCATTTACATCAGCAGCATAACATTCCTCTTGCAATTGTAGATAATTTTAAAGAAGTTGGTTTTGGCAGCTGGGAAGGCCGCAATGCTATTGATATTGAACGAGACGAGTTTCTGGCATTTTACCATGACCCGTTAAATAACCGTCCTGAAGGCAGTGAACCCCTGGAGGACTTTATTAATCGTGTGGTCCGGAGCTGGAAACAAGTACTTTGCGACTATCATGGAAAACATATTCTCATTGTCAGCCATGCTGGAGTTATACGTGCAGTCGTTGGCCATATTCTGTACAGCGAACCCGTCGGTATGTATAAAATTGCCGTGCAAAACGGTAAAATCTGCCGTATTGAAATCACCGAACGTGCCGGACCGATTTTAAAAATGTTAAATGGTACGTTAACATAACGGCCTGAGACAGAAGGTTCAACTGATTTTTTCAGGTTAAAACAATAAACCAATCAATGCTGCTGCTTCCGCTATTTCCACACTGGCCCCAATGGTGTCTCCTGTCATGCCGCCCAGTCGTTTAATCATTAATATCCTCAGACCATAAATCACTCCAGACATCAGAATAATCGACCACCAGCCTGTCAATATCAAACTCAACAGCAAAGCCACAATCAGTACCGTCCATAATGCTTTGTCATCGGGTAATTCTTCCATAAATACAGCACCCAGACCATTTTCACGGACATATTCTGTGGACATAAAAAGTACCAGGATCATGCTTCTTGAAAGCATCGGGATCACCAGAATAAAAGCACTATGACCGGTCTTCAGTAAAAAGCTGAGGCTGCTCCATTTAATTAACAGCAGCAGCATAATAATAGTCACGCCAATAGGCCCGCAATAAGGGTCTTTCATTATCTCCAGAGTACGGATGCGATTATTCTGTCCACCGATCCAGGCATCTGCACTATCTGCCAGACCATCCAGATGCAGACCACCTGTAAGTAATACCCAGACCGTCAGTTCAATAGCAGCTATTACTCCGGGTGGAAAAGCACTGGATACAAATAGCAGTATATGAATAATTAACCAGAGAATAATCCCTATAAGCAAACCAACAGCAGGGTAAAACAGCATGGACTGAGCAATTTCCTGCTGACTAATATCACCTTTTAAGGGTACGGGGATTCGAGTTAAAAAACTCAAAGCAAGATAAAAAGAGCGTAATAGATTTTTCATAGCATCGGAGTATTCATACTGGATTTTCATGATAACGAACCATGATGCTTGAGGGTAGCTTTTATTTGCTGCTCATTATAATAAATATTAATGGCAGAGCAACAGGCATAAGGGACTTCGATATTATGAATAGCGGTTAAAGGCATCTCCAGCAAATGGGCCAGAATAATTTTTTGCACACCGCCATGTATAAGGATCAGAGTATCCTGCTGCAAATTAGTCTGAATTATTTTATTCCAGCAAACAATGACCCTGTTATGAAAATCCAGCAAGGACTCTCCTTCCGGCGGGGTATTGTTAAGCGGATCGGACCAGAATGCCTTAAGTAATTGATCTGAGTGCATGGCAATATCATCAATAAGCTGTCCATCCCACAGGCCAAAATCAATTTCAGCCAGTTCAGCATACTCAATAACAGTAAGTTTTTTTTCTCTGGCCAGATGCCAGGAAAACTCAGCACACCGCTGCAGCGGCGAGCTGATAATATGGTTAAAGCTCAACTCTGCTACTGCCTCCTGCATTTGCTGCCAGCCCTGTGCGGATAACAGACTATTGGTTTTACCCCTGAATATGGCCTTATCCTGAAGTCCGCCCTGATCTTCGGGACGACCATGACGCAACAGATAAAGCGTTCGTTTATGCATTTTTTTTACTGACTGCGGCACGGTCAAAACTGGCCATTTGAGATTGTAAAAGACAGGCTGAGTGGATTAAAGGATAGACCAGTGCTGCACCACTGGCTTCACCCAGACGCAGATTAAAATCTAATAACGGCTCAATATCATTTAGATCCATAATTATTTTATGCCCGGTTTCAGCTGACTGATGGGAGAATATCAGCCAGTCTCTGCATTGTGCATTAATATGAATAGCAAATAGTGCGGCCACTGTGCAGATAAAACCATCGACTACCGAAACAATACCCCGTTGAGCACAACGCAGATACATTGCACATAAAGCAATAATTTCAAAGCCGCCCAAAATTCTGAGTATTTCTACAGCCTGAGTTAAGTTTGTTTTATGCCTGTTCAGAGCCTGGCTGATAATAGTCACTTTATGAGCCAGAGCGGTTTTGTCCAGGCCGGTCCCGGTTCCCGTTATTTGCTCAGGTGCCAGGGACTGTAGCGCACAGATAAGCGCAGTGGCAGAAGTGGTATTGGCAATACCCATTTCACCCGCAATAATTAATTGTAGCCCGGTATTTTTTAATCGATCCACCCTGTTTTTTATAAACTCACTAATTTGTTCAAATTGTGAAACAGATACCGCCTCATGGTATAAAAAATTTTTCGTACCTTCGCCAACAGAATAATTAATCACATTTTCCAGTTCTTCCAGCTCACTTAGCAGACCCAGATTAATAATCTGCAAAGCTAATTTATGTTGTCTGGCCAGAACAGAAATAGCCGCCCCGCCACTGGAAAAATTTCTCACCATTTCTGCGGTAACGGACTGTGGAAAAGCAGACACACCTTCCTGGGCAATACCATGATCAGCTGCAAAAATAACAATCTGAGCCTGACTGACATTCGGCTGAGTGGTTTTCTGCAGAGCACTGATCTGTATGGCTATATTTTCCAGCACCCCCAGTGAACCCTGGGGTTTGGTTAACTGACTCTGCACTAACCGAGCCTGCTGCTGATAATCATCATCGGGCGTATTTATCGGGAGATTAAACCAGTCAGACATTATACTTCACGATCTGCACAGTCATTTTTTAAAGTATGTTCCAGTCCAGCAACAACCAGAGTTACCTTATCACTTATCTGTGCCAGTTCCTGATGCAGCCATCCGGATTCATCCACATAACGGCGGGGCAGCTCTCCCATTGGCACAACGCCCATTCCTGTTTCATTACTGACCATCACAATATCAGCCTGAGTATCCTGTAACTGTTTTAAAAATCGCTTTTTTTCTAATAAAAAAATACGGCTGTCCTGATGACATAATAAATTACTCAACCATAAAGTCAGGCAGTCTACCAGGATAACGGTGCCCTTACGGTTATTGTCTTTTAAAGTCTCAGCCAGATACAGCGGCTCTTCAATTAATTGCCAGTGTGCAGGCCGTCTGCTCTTATGCAGCTCAATTCGCTGCTGCATTTCCTGATCACCTGCAGTGGCCGTAGCGATATAAACAATATTTTCGATGCTAACATTTTCTGAGCCACCGTCTAAATCGCTGTCAGACCATTGCATAATCCGGGATTCTGCCAGCCGGCTTTTTCCTGAGCGTGCCCCTCCAAGGATCAGTTCAATCATTCAATTACCCGGTCTGTGCAATAACGCATCGGTTTCTACCCTGCTCCTTGGCCTGATACAGAGCCTTATCCGCTTTGGCAAAAGCCATTTCAGGCGTATCATTGTCAACAAACAGGTTAATACCACAGGAAATGGTTACTTTGACATTACTATCTCTATAATGGAACTCCAGTTTTTCAATAGCTGAGCGAATTTTTTCTGCCACCTTAAAACCACCTCCCAGAGTGGTTTCCGGCATCAGGCTGACAAACTCCTCGCCCCCAAAACGAGCCACAAAATCAGTTTCCCGGAGGTTTTTCTGCAGCAGCTGTCCAACGACTTTAAGCACCTTATCTCCAGCCTGGTGGCCATAAGTATCATTAACCTGTTTAAAGAAATCAATATCCCAGACCATTATCAGCAGGGTGGAGTGATAACGTTTCCAGCGAGCATATTCCTGCTGCATCCGCTGTTCATAAGCCATTCGATTCGGCAGCCCTGTCAATGCATCCTGCATGGCACGATTTTGAGAATCCATCACCTGCTGACGCAACTCACCACTTTGTGCTTCCAGTTCTTTCAATTGTCTGGTCAGCTGGCTGTTTTGGGCTTCAATGCGAGTTACTCGCTCATCTTCATCAATACGATGCTGGTTAATATGATTTATGATGGTATCCAGATGAGCTTGAACAACAGCTTCCACATCGTCCAGTGAATCCAGTGACGAAACACTATCTCCAATCCCTTTTACCTGATCTTTTACAGCATTATCCAGTGCCATGCTGCTCTGATAGGACTGCTGTTGCTCCTTAAAGTTATTTTGTAAAAATGCATCCACTTGCTGAAGCCGCCCGGTCAGATTTTTCAGAAAGCGTTCGAATTCTTTTTGTTCCTCATGCACATTTTTGCGCATTTCACCAATCAGTTCAGCAATAGCCTGCAGAGCCTGCGGCAGTTCGTCTGTACTGACACCGGATGAAAATTCATTTTTTAACTGTTCGGCTTTCTCTTTGACACTGTCTTCCAGAGGCAAAAATTCAATCAGACGGATTAACATTTCATGATGATGTTCAACATCCTGTATAAAATCATCACAGTTTTCTATAATGCCACTATCTTTAAGAATATTTCTTAAATCACCCAGCAGCACATGAATTTCTCTGGTGGGTTTAACAGCAAAAACCTTATCCTTTAACTGCTCCTTTACTGTGTCATTCATTTCCATGCCGTCAATAATAGATTCCAGTACATTTTGTACCGTGGCAACAACACTACTGATCTGTTCCTGATTTAAGTCTATCTTATCCCTATCTGAGGATATTATTTCCGGTTTGTCTTTTTGTGTGCTTACGGCTACCGTGGTGCTTTTATCCTGTGACTCTTCTGTTTCTTTATTGTGGCGGACAAACAGTCCTGATAAAAATCCCGACCTGGCTGAATCAGGATTTTGAGAATTATTCTTTAACTCATCCTCAAGGCTCTGTGCGATAACATCTGATAATAAATCACAAAACAGTGAAATCAGTTCTTTTTGTTCGGGCGTTGTTCTGGAATTTAATAATTTAAGCAGCTTTTTTGATTTTTTTTCCACCTTACCATTAAGCTGCATTTGTTCAATAATTTTTAACAGCAAGCCGGCATCACCGGTTGGTTCGGATTGTGCCAGTCGATCCAGTTTAATGATCTCCCGGGTCACATTTTCTAAAATAGTCCGAACAATTTGATTATCTTTACCCATCCTGAGTGCTGTACGAAGCTGTACCAGCTCATTATCCAGGTTTTTACTCTTACCTTCTGAAACCAGACTTAAACGGGATATTGCCTGTTTAAAAACATCTTCCAGATCATTCCATTGCTTTTCCCTGCGCTCCATATCATCCAGGTTGTCATAATATTTCTGTTTCCACTGACTTGCATTATCAACCATTATTTTCTACCATAACCTTCCAAAAGTGACGGGGGGTAACTCAGACTTAACTATAATAGTAAAAAGGTAATAAAAAAAGGCATTTAAGGTCAAACCTTATGCCTTTTTTAAGACAGGACAATCAGAAGTTGTTTACCCAGCATCTTGTAAGGCCTCGTCCTTAAGGTTGAGGATAGCAGAGGTGACAACTATATTCCCAACAGCCTCGTCTTTTAAGGCGAGGTGCTGGGTTTACTATTTTTCTCTGTTCACTTTTTCTACCAGAAAATCGACTACATTAAAGACCTTTTCATGCCCGCCAGCCATTGTACTATTGGTGCGGTATTTTCCCTGTATGACCATATTAGGTACAGATTTAATACCATAAGTCTGAGTCATGGTTTTGGCTCGACGGGTCTTTGCTGTCACGGCAAAAGAATTCATCGCCTGCTGCAGTTTTTCACCACTGATACCATTGGCTTCAAACAGAGCTTTCAGATCATCAAAAGAACGTATTTTCTTACCCTTACCATGCATGGCTTCAAAAATCAGCGGATGCATTTTTTCCTGCACACCTAATGCCTCTGCGGCATAGTATAAAGTAGCCAGTGCTTCCCAGTTTTTGCTGAAAACTGCTGGAACATGAATAAATTCTACATTATCAGGCTTAGTCTTCAGCCATTGTTCAATATAGGGTTCAAAACGATAACAATGCGGACAGGCGTAAGAAAAAAATTCTATCACCTCTACCTTGCCATCTGTTGGTGCCGGCTGAGCTGTGGTCAGTAATTCATAGTCTTTACCTTCTGTATAGTCAGCCCAGACCAGTCCGGTTAATCCGAATATCATTAAAAGAGTTACAATTACACGCATATTATTTTCCTTTTTATGTCAGTTTTGTGTTTTTCCGGGAGTAAGCACAGCTATAATTTGGTGATTATCTCCATAGTTTTATAGCATTTATTCCCTTTCTCTCTCCGGAGATGGCCGGGGTGAGGAAGGAACTCATTGCTCTTATAGTTCTCCATAAGAGTGTAATCCGGACAGGAACATATTTACCCCGATAAAGGCAAATAATGTCACAAACAGTCCGATAACTGCCCACCATGCCAGGGGTCTGCCGCGCCAGCCCCTGGTCAGTCTTAAATGCAGCCATGCGGCATAATTTAACCAGACAATTAAGGCCCAGGTTTCCTTAGGATCCCATGACCAGTATCCGCCCCAGGCTTCTGCTGCCCACATGGCACCCAGAATGGTCGCCAGAGTAAAAAAGGCAAAGCCCAGGGCAATTGCCTTATACATGACATCATCCAGGATATCCAGCTCCGGCAGACGACGGAAAACTGGGCCATTAAAGCCACGCTTTATCATTGAATCTTTAATTAGATATGCAACACCCAGCATCGCCGCCAGAGAAAAAGCCCCATAACCGACAAAGTTTGCCGGGACATGAATTTTCATCCAGTAACTTTGCAGGGCCGGTACCAGAGGCTGAATTTCACTGGCCCCCCGGGCACCAAAACCATACCATAATAGAAATGCGACGGCCGAACTGATCACCAGCAGTACAAAACCACCCATATTATAGGTTTTGTTTTTAGCTTCATAATACAGGTACAGCAAGGCAGTAATAATTGAGAATAAAATGAATACTTCATACAGATTACTGACCGGGATATGCCCTATATCCACATTCATCAGGTAAGATTCACGCCAGCGCACCAGCAGCCCCACCAGCCCCATGACCGTGGCTGACCAGGTCATGGCCGAAGCGGTTTTATTAGTAAACTGGGAGCCGCTGAACAGTCCGATAAAATACCCGGCAGTGGCCAGTACATATAATGCCGACATCCACATAATGGCGGATTTACTGGAAATTAAGAACTTCAGGAAGAAATTACTCTCTCCCAGAGCCAGATTATTAGCATAAAGTGAAATTGCAAACAGGCTTAACAGAGCCACCGCAATGGAATAAGCACGCACCGGCTTCCACAACCATCCCCAGGCGACAATTGCAGCAGCAACAGCAAACAAAATACCCGCCTCATAGGTATCCATATGTGAGGAGTACTGCTGCCATGCATAACCGGCACCCAGCCATACAGCGACAGCCCATAGCCAGTCAAACAGACTAAGTGAACGCCAGAAACTTTGCTTTTCAAAGATATTATGCATTTCTGCAGTGCTTGTTGACATTATTATTCCTGTTTTAATCTATCGGTTTGCAAATAATTATGGATGATTTAGAAACACAGCGCTAATTACTGCCCATCTGTTTTATTCGACTTTAATGCTGTTTACTAAATTCCTTATCCAGCAATTGTGACAGAGCCTGAAATTCCTGGGCAAACTCTTTCTGATGTCTATCACCGCTGCCGGCCACTAATATCTCATTAGCCAGCCCATCTGGCGCACTTTTTATTCTGACCCAGATACGCTTATGAGCCACATAAAACATTAATACAATGCCGATAACCAGAAAAATACAGCCCAAATAAACCAGATTTTTCCCCGGTGAACGGGTAATTTGAAAACCGGATGCCTGTTTATGCTCAAAGGATTTTATCTGCAGATAAAAAGGCGCATCATAATTTGCAAGCACACCCATAGTATTGACCAGATCATCGTAATATTGTTCCTGAACCGGAGTAATTTTGTTACTGATATCCACACCTTCATGCTGCAGCACTTCCAGATAAACGGTCCCCAGAATGGTCTGTAATACTTTAAAATAGGATTCTGTCACCATTTCACGCTTATTTTCCGGTACTTTCTTATTAATATCCGCCAGAACCTGATCAAAACCACCCTGATTAAATAATTGCGCCAGGCGCAGCATGACTACGGACATTTGCTGCACTAACTCCGGCTTGACCGGCTTATTTCCCTGCAGGGAAAGTTCAGCAGTTTTGCCGGCAATGCGCTGCATTTCCCGGTTATTATTCAGCAGGGCTCTGAAATCAAAAAACCGTTTCAGGCTCATTTGATCATCGACAGGTATAAACAGATAACGAAAAGGTTCAGAATTCGAGCTTCGCACACCACTTAAAAAGAAGCTGCGACCTTCCTGTTGAGTCGGTAAAATATAATTAATAAATTCCTTTGCCTGACCGGAGCTGTCCCGGATGCGGAAGGTCAGCGTTGGCCCCATATTTTTAAATTTATGACCGGTTTCCCCGGCTTTAGGGTTCGGCTGCACATTACTGACCTTAAATTCAGTTAATTCCAGTTTAACTTTACCCTGAGCCGTATCAATTTCTTTGCTTTGACCAACCACCTGTTTAAAGCGAATGGCTTTTTGTGAGCCATTTTCCAGTGACCAGGCCTGTAAATCCATAATTGAGCCACCGTCATCAAAAGATGCCTGATAAATGGCAAAATCCTGGTACCTTAACGGATGATTCACGGCAATAGTTTTAGTGATTTTTTTTCCGGTTTTTTTATCTTCAATCTCAATATCACTTTCAAAGGATTTGGGCATACCCGATTCATAATGCTCAATACGAAAGTCATGCAGGGTCAGGTTAAAGGGCAGTTCCTGCACCAGAAAGCCATTTCTCATCTGTAAAAACACAATGTCGGTGGTACTGCCTTCAGGGATACTGGAACTACCTCTGAAGGCATGATTATCCCCGGCTTTCAGGCGACTGATAGTGGGTACCTGAGAGGCAAACAAATCACGGGTTTCAGGCTTCAGCTGGCCAGCCAGTTCCCTTAACTTGAGATTAAAATTACCGTCGTAAAGCGCACTTAAACAGATTAAAATTATAGCTCCATGGGTAAACAGATATCCCAGCCGATTGGCAGCACCTTTTTTAGCCGCAATAGTGAGTACACCCTGCTCATTTTTTAAGCGAGTACTATAGCCGCCATTAACCAGCTTTTGCTGTACAAAACGACTGATCTGCTCCTGACTCTGATCGGTTTTCCATAAACCTGAAGAATGCATCAGGCGCAATGATTTTTCTGACACATTCAGGCGAAAGTGCCGCCATTCACGCAGCATCATGGGAGCGTAGTGATAAATACATACCGAAGTGGAAATCAGCAGGAAGCCCAGTAAAGTAACAAACCACCAGGAACTGTAAATATCGTACAGTTCCAGAGCACGAAATAGCTCAAACCAGAACGGTCCAAATTTGATGATATAGGTGTTATAAGCCTGATTCTGCTGCAGAATAGTCCCGATAATTGAGGCGATACCCACTACTACAAACAGGCTAATAGCCACTTCCATAGAGCCCAGAAAACTAAGTAAAACCTTACCCAGACCATGTTCCCTGCGGGTTGAACGATACCGCTCTACTTGACTGCCAGTTTCTGACAATGGTGAAAAATTGTCGTTATTATTATCGTTGCTCACTGCCTGACTCTAAATGAAAAAAGAATAATCAAAAAAAAGGGGCGGTCAAAGACCTCCCCTGATTTTATATAACATTATAGTTATAGCCTGGAACGCATAAACCATTTACTGTTCCATACTTAACGATATAAGTTTATGGATTTAAGCCCTGTATATATTGGGCAACGGCTTTAATTTCCGGATCACTTATACGTTTAACGGCATTACGCATCATCTTATTGGTATCATTATGACGACCAACACTGGAATCATTTTGTGCCGAAGTACGGAAATTTTTCAACTGATTCTCAATATAAGTTGATTTCTGACTGGACAATAGAGGAAAACCTACACCTGGATTACCGGCACCGGTTGGACCATGACAGGCCATACAGGCAGGTGTACCAATTTCAGCAATACCACCTTTGTATATGGCTGCACCGGCCTCAACCAGAGCAGGATCTGCCTGACCGGGTTTTATTTTTTGCGTTGCAAAGAAAGCTGAAATATCCTGCATAGCCTGATCATCCAGAGGCAGAATCATGGCATCCATAGTCGGATCCTTACGTTTGCCTGCTTTAAAGTCTTTCATTTGCTTGTACAGATAAGAAGCGCTCTGACCGGCAAGATTAGGAAAATTGGGTGCAATTGAATTTCCATCCGTACCGTGACATGCGAAACAGCTTGCAGCTTTCGCTTTACCTGCGTCCGCATCACCTGCGGCATGTACAACGCCTGTTAAACCCGCTACCAGAGCAATAGTAATAACAATTTTTTTCATGGTTTTTCCTAAATCTTGTTCTTAAAAATAGTGATATAGTCAGTTCTGAATATTCCTTCTGAAACTTTACCACCGGACTTTTTATTACAGTACATTTATTTATTACAATACTTTAAATCATTGCAGTAATTTCTACTGTACTTTGCTAACCATAAACTCAACCACTTCGCGGATCTGAGCTTCAGTCATCTGAGTACCGCCTTTTGGAGGCATAGCACCTTTACCGGTTAACACAGTCTTAACCAGACCATCGATACCTTTACCTACTCGTGGTTCCCATAATTTTTTGTCACCCAGCTTGGGAGCTCCCGCAACACCGGCATCATGACAGGCAAAACAGGCTGTCTTGTACAGTGCAGCACCATCAGCAAATACCGCAGAAGTACCAGCAACCAGAGTAGCAGCTACTAATAGTTTAATACTCTTTTTCATTATTTACTCCAAATAAATTATATTTATGCCACACCTGTAAAACCATTACCGTAAAACCTTTACCGTTAAACCATAGTTTTCTAAACCTTAAGTTTTCTAAACCTTAGTTTTTCGTTTTAATTTAAAAGTTCCAGTTTAAAACAAACTGACCTGACATGACATAGAAAAAAATTTTGATTATTTTACACAAAACAAAGTCGCTTGACCAACATTTGTTCATAATAAAGTGCTAAAATAGTCAATTCTATTGATCTGAATCGTATCCAGAATGACTTTTATTCCATATATCAGACAAAAAATCGGCATAACAAATGCTATATTTAGTTTCATACTAACAATCTTCAACTGAACAAAGACTTAACATGGCCGAAACCGACGTACATCAGCCCAATCCTTATCGAAACGCTGAATTTCTACTCAGTGTGAACAAATGGAGCCAGCTGCCCGCAGACAGCGGGGTGGAAGTGGCTTTTGCAGGTCGCTCCAATGCCGGTAAATCCAGTGCCATAAATGCAATTACCGATATAAAATCCCTCTGCCGAACTTCAAAAACCCCTGGCAGAACACAAATGATCAACTATTTCAGGATCGCAGAAAACAGACATCTGGTGGATTTACCGGGATATGGTTATGCTAAGGTACCGGTTAAAGTCAAACAGCACTGGCAAAATCTACTGGAACGTTATCTGGTGGAACGCCCTGTGCTAAAAGGGGTAGTAATGATAATGGATGTGCGCCGTCCACTCACTGAATACGATGTTCTAATGCTGCAGTGGTGTCAGCGTGCTGAAATGCCCGCTCATATTTTATTAACCAAGGCCGATAAATTTAAACGCGGTGCTGCACAGAATATTCTACTTAAGGTTAAACGTACGTTGAAGGAAGAATATCCCGATACCAGCATCCAGTTATTTTCTGCACTGAAAAAAACCGGGCTTGAGGAAGCAAGAACCCGGCTGGACAGCTGGTTTAACTGGCAGATAAATCATTAACAGCCTCTAATCCTTAAATTTTTCTGCAATCCCCCTAAAACCATTTTGCAATACTTCAAAGGCATCAACAATTACCGGATCAAAATGCTTCCCGCTCTCATTTAAGATAAGCTGCACCGACTTTTCATGACTAAAGGGCTCTTTATAGACCCGTTTACTGATCAGTGCATCATAGACATCTGCAATAGCCATCAGTCGACCTGAAACAGGAATTTCATCACCTTTAATCCCCAGAGGATAGCCTGTTCCATCCCATTTTTCGTGGTGGGTTAAAGTAATTTCTCTTGCCACCTGTAAAAAGGAAGTACTGCCCAGTTCATTTTCTGCCCGGATAATGGCATTACATCCAAACTCAGCATGTTTTTTCATTATGTGCCATTCATCTGGTTCCAATTTACCCGGTTTAAGTAAAATTTTATCCGGCACACCGACTTTGCCAATATCATGCAAGGGTGCTGATTTATACAATAAGTCAATTTTTTCTTCCGTAAGATAATCCCGAAAGGCAGGATGATCACTGAGATATTCAGACAGGATACGTATATAATGCTGAGTTCTGCGAATATGATTTCCAGTTTCGTTATCTCTGGTTTCTGCTAATGAGGCCAGACAGTATATAGCCACATCCTGGGTACGGTTAATTTCTCTGGTTCTTTGCTTAACTTCCAGCTCCAGCAAGCGGGTCTGGTCTTCGAGTATTTTTCTCGCCCTGGCAAGCAACAGATGATTTTTTACTCGGCTTTTTACTATTGGCGGACTCATGGGTTTGGCGATATAGTCCACTGCTCCCAGCTCAAATCCCCTGACTTCATCATCTACTTCACTTTTTACAGTTAAAAATACCACTGGAATATCAGCGCTCCTCTTATCTGCTTTTAAACGACGACAGACTTCATAACCATCTAATCCAGGCATCATAATATCTAACAGGATTAAATCCGGAGGACTGTCACCAACTGCTCTTTTTAAAGCAGTGGCACCATCTTTGGCAACACTCACTTTATAGTTTTCTTCCTGCAGTAAATTGACCAGAACATCAATATAAAAACTTTCATCATCAACCACTAAAATCCTTGCTGACTGTTGTTCCATAATTCACATCCCGGTATTTTTTTTAAAATTTATTAAGGGCAGCAATTCTGCTGCCGCTTCATAATCATAATTTTGAATAAAGGCTTCAATCTGCTGAAAAATCTGCAGTTCATGATTAATCGAATACTCATCCAGGATACTCATTATTTCCTGTGCAATATTCTGTGCATCACAGTCACCATTTAACAATAAACTATGTAACTCGCTCGTTAACTGTATCAGCTTCTGATTAACTTCATTAGTAACTGCTTTATTCTCAGTTAATTTTACTGGTTTTAACTCTGCAATGGTATGAGTTATCTGAGTTGTCTGATTAAATTCGTTTAAAGCATCAAATACGATTTTTACCTGTTGACAAAAACTTTCTGATAACCTTAAATAGCTTTTTATATCCTGCTCACCTGTTCTTATAGCCGATTCCAGTTTATTAGCAATAAGCTGTAATTGTTTAGCACCGATATTACCTGCCACACCCTGAATAGTATGCACCTCTCTGCGAGCTGCTTCAATATTATTATTGGCCAGGTACTGGCGGGTTTTTTCACAGACATTATTATGCGTTTGATAAAAATCATTTAATAAACGAATAAATAATTTCTTATTACCACCCACCCGTTTTAAGCCCCATGAAAGATCAATTCCCGGAATTTCTTCAGGCAGATGTATATCCTGCTGCAAACAAACCTCCGGCTTTGCACCCGACACCTGATAACTGTCTAACCAGTTACTGAGCAGCTCTAATAAATTATCCGGGTCAATGGGTTTTGATAAATAATCATTCATACCTGCTTTCAGACAGGCTTCCTTGTCACCATCCATAGCATGAGCGGTCATGGCAATAACAGGAATGAGTTTAAAATGGCCATCCTTACGTAATATTTGAGTGGCTTTAATACCATCCATGACAGGCATTTGAATATCCATAAGAATCAAATCAAAATCCGTTTTTTCTACCTGTTCAAGTGCCTGCTGACCATTGTCAGCAATAACAACCAGCAACCCGAAGCTTTCCAGTAATTCTCTGGCAACCTGTTGATTAATTTTATTATCCTCTACCAGAAGAACCTTTCCTTTTAATCGTAAGACAGCAGGTCTTTGAACACCAATAAGAGGATGTTGTTCCGAATCAATAGCACAATTATTTCTTCCGACAGTCTGCTGCTTTTCAAATTCAAGATTAAATGCAAAGATACTCCCCTTACCCGGCTGACTTTCAGCACTGAGTTCACCACCCATCAGAAACACCAGTTGTTTCGAAATACTTAGCCCCAGTCCCGTGCCACCATATTCACGACTGCTAGAACTGTCCGCCTGCACAAAAGGATTAAACAACTGGCTGATTTTTTCTTTATCAATACCAATCCCGGTATCAGCAACAGAAAAATAAAGTTTCACATATTGCGTATTCTGATGTATTAATTTAACTTTAGCCACCACCTGACCCTGTTCTGTAAATTTAATGGCATTTTGAACCAGATTAAGTAATATCTGTCCTAATCTTAACGGGTCGCCCATTAACTCTGTTGGTACCTCCGGATCTTTTTGAAACATTATCTGCAGATTTTTTTCCGCCGCTTTTAAAGCAACCAGATCATCAAGATGTTGCAGTACTTCATCCAGATTAAAGGTGGTTTTTTCAATTGTCAGTTTACCTGCTTCAATTTTTGAAATATCAAGAATATCATTAATAATCGCCAGCAGGTTATGAGCAGACACGTCTATTTTATTAATATAATCAATCTGTTTATCCGTCAGTTCTGTCATTAATGCCAGGTGCGTCATACCTATAATAGCATTCATGGGAGTACGTATTTCATGACTCATATTGGCCAGAAAGCTGGTCTTAAAACGGCTGGCCTGTTCGGATGCTTCTTTTGCCTGTTTTAACTGTTCTTCTATTTTGATCCTTTGCGTCAAATCCACAAAGATACCCAGATTATATTTTTTATTACCTATATTAATGGTAATGGCCGATAATAAACCGGTCATCACCTCATTGGTATCGGTACGAAAATGAACCTGAAAATTATTAATCTCACCTGCCTCACGTAGCTTATGCGTTACCATATCCTGCTGTTTTATGTCATCAAAAAAATCAGCAGCATTGCGACCAACAACCGAGGCCTGACTATGTACCATTGCGGCCACATAAGGATTAGCTCTTACTATTCTGCCATCCTCATCTGTCAGCATAATTGCCAGTGGAATGGCATTAATAATTCGATTCAGCTGTTCTTCACTGCGCTTTAAACGGGCATTTTTCTGGCGGGTATAAAAAATCCATAAAAAACTGGCCATCACTAATATTGCAGCAATAATAATAGTATTTCGTATGGTTGAATAATCTACTTCCACATCATATTTAACGGTCAGCCATTTATGCCGGATCTGGGCAATGTCCTCTTCTGTCATGGCGTTTAAAAAACTGTCTAAAATATCCCTGAGTTCCGGCCAGTCTTTTCTGACACCCATTCTTAGTTCAGAAGCATAGGGTGTTATGCCACCCACTTTGACATTGGCTATACCATATTTTGAAATCAGATAACTGCCGGAAGTCAGGTTGCCGATATAAGCATCTATTTTTCCCTGTGCCACCTGTTGCAGTCCGGTTTTATTGTTTTTAACAAAAACCAGATCTATTTCAGGGTGATCCCGCTGCAGATATTCCTGTGTTACATAGGATTTTTCTACACCTACCCGCTTACCATGTAAATCCTGCAGACTGGTAGTGTGCAAGTTTTGATCATTAACAAAAATAACAATTGAAAAATTCAGATAGGGTCGGGTAAAAGTTAAAAATTTTGACCGCTTCGCAGTTTTAACGACTGCTGGCAATACATCCAGTTGTCTGTTTTTAACCTGACTAATAACCTGAGTCCAGCTTAATTTAGTATTAGCCACCATATTCACTCCCAATGCCTGGGAGAAGCGATTTATAAAATCAGATGACAGCCCCTGATAATGCCCCTTATGATCCACAAACTCTATGGGCGGCCAGGCAATATCAATGCCCAGACGTATATCGGGATGTTGTTTTAACCATTGCAGTTGTGCTTCTGTTAATTTGATACGCGAAGAAATAGTGCTGACATCTGAGCTAAAATCAATCCATTTACGGGATATTTTCTGCCTTTGTTCCATATTAATACGGGCCAGAGCTTTATTTAAAATACTCACCAGAGGACGCCATTGCTTATCTTTAAAAACGACAAATCGTTGTGCTGAAGGCTTAATCCCGGCATCACCGCTAATATTAAGATTAACTATCTGATGCTCATTAATCAGCCACTCTACCACCGCTCCATTGCCAATATAGGCATCTGCACGCCCCCAGGAAACTTCTTTAAGTGCATCCAGAGTTGATGGCATGAGTTTTAATTTTATATCAGGATAGTTTTGCTTAATTAAATCCACACTATAATAACCATCCTCCATTGCTACCACTTTTTCCGACAGGTCTTTAATAGTCCGGTATTGTGTGGATGCTCGTCTGGAGACAATAATTTTATGTGTGGTAAAATAAGGCGCAGTAAACCAGAGGTTCTTCTGTCGTTGCGGTGTTTTTACTAGAGTCATAGCTGCTTTTAACTGCCCTGATTCTACCTTTTGCAGCATCGCATGAAAGGTCGATCCCGCGACCGGTTTAAACTCTACTCCCAGCATTGCAGATATTTTGTTCAGAAAATCATGAGCAATACCGCTGTGCCGACCATTGGCATCAAGAAAATCAACCGGCGGCCAGTTCCCGTCTACTCCAATTTCAATAATCGGATGAGTCTTAAGCCATAATTTTTCCTCACCGGTGAGCTTAATCCTGTTATCGTTAATATTTTTATCCTGTGTATCTGCAGATATTTTACCTAACCAGTATTGTACGATAACACGTTGATCGGCTTTATTTATTCTGGATATAGATTGATTTATAACTGTCAGTAGTTCAGCATTGCCTTTTTTAACGGCCGCCCGGTATTGTCGTGTATA
>Ga0256831_1000734_pt1 | contig 17256 bp, 9 predicted proteins | sample 132544metaG_FD_189087 | JGI IMG/M metagenome (GOLD analysis project Ga0256831, IMG submission 189087) | Hydrothermal vent microbial communities from Lau Basin, Pacific Ocean - 132-544 | ecosystem: Environmental > Aquatic > Marine > Hydrothermal vents | place: Pacific Ocean: Lau Basin | collected...
ATATAATAATTATATAACAATTTTTCTTACGGGGAGTTTAAATAGCCGGCCAGAAATACCGGTAGGAAAGGGAAAATCGAAATAGCCGACTCATTCTGTATTACTCCCTCTATATGTATTTTCGGTCTGACCAGAAACGTTTCGCTTCTGGTATCAGGTATGCCGAAGGAGCTGATTACGGAGTCTCTGGAGAGTAGAAATATATCCGAAATCAGCCGTTCGTAACGGACGCCGAAATCATAAAAGATTTCGAAAAGGATTCGCCGTCTCTCCTCCTCGTTTTTGGCTCTCTCATATTTTTGCCGCATGGCGGCTCCGGAATCATCTCCCCATGAGGATACTACGTCGAAGGCTCGAATCTCCACCTCGTCCGGCTCACCCGAAGAGAAGAGGAACGTTTCCGTCCCCACTCTTATATATGACTTTTTGTCAAATATTTTGTCGTCGTATCTGCCCGTAAAGAATCTCAGGTTTTTCTCGACTCCGGCTCTCCTGTCCCTCGATATTATATTCTCCCGCACGCACTCTTTGAGAATCTCGTTTATCTTTTCCACCTTTTCGGACATTATCCCGCTCCCTTCTCCCGAATAGACGGTTCTGAGATGCTCGTTTATAGAGCTTATCGCGTAAGGGAACACGTATTTGGAGTAGGAGAGGCCTCTGTGTTTTTCCCTTATGCCGTCTTTGGATACATAAAGTTTGTCGACGCCGCTCGTTATCTCAAAAGCCGTGTATATCATATCCATCACCGCTTCTTTTAACCGCCGAACCCGTTTTTCCTCCTTCCCGCGCTCCCGCTCGATTTTTTCAATCTCCTTGTTTAGATTGCTCAGGGCGGTTCTGAATATATTCGCTCCCGCTCCGTCGTTTCTCACCGAAGGCAAAGGAGTTATTTTGACCATGGATTTTTTGTAGTCGGAATAGAGGTGAAAGGTTTTGACGGTGAGAAAAAGCTCCGTCATCATTCTCGAGTATATTCTAACGATATCCGTCTTTTTCTCCCCCAGGGCGGAAAACCGATATTCGAAATACACCTTGTAGTTCTTGTCCGTTTCCGAATCGTTTCCTTTTCCCCGCCCGCGCACGATAACCTGTTCGAATTCGGTAAGCCCGCCGGCTACGTCGAAACTTTGAAAAAGGATAAAGTATTCGGTTACGTCGCGAAACGTCAGCCCCCTCGAGGCCGAGGACGTAGCCAGTATAATATCGTAATCCCCCTCCTTTATCCTCCTTTCCGTTTCCGGTGAGACGTGGTCGGCGGTTATTTTCAGGACTCTCGGAGTTTCATCCGATATATCCTCTATCATGGAGTCCACAAGGTCAATCAGCTCTTTGTTCTGTATGTAGACGAAAGCTTTTTTTTCTTTGGAGAAAGTCTCGACGACGTCTTTCGTCAGAATTTCCACGGTCCTTTTCCATCGGTTTTTGCCGCCACCGTTATCAAGAATAAAGACGGTCTTCAGATTGATATTTCGTGCCGGCATGGCGGTCGCCTCCACTATGGCGAATTTTTCGATTAGACGGTTTCCTATTTTTCTGTTTTTTTCCATCACGATTTTCGGACCCTCTCCCCTTTCCCGTATTTTCTCTACGAACAGCTTTCCTCTTCTCTCTATAGAGCGGGAGCAAAAGGTTTCCACGACTATATCGCGTGAGACGAGAGAAGCGTCGGAAACGACCACCTTTGTCTTTGAAAAGGCCGTTCCCATTGAACTTATGACGCTTTTGAAAAAGCTTATGTTTTTCGAAGAGCCCGTTATCTCGTCAAACATAACCACGGGATGGGAGATTTTGTCTCTTACGGTTTTAAGAAAAGAGAGGAAAGCGTCTTTTCCCGCTTTCTCCAGCGACTGCACCGTTCCCACGTAGGATACTCTGTATCCCTCCAGTCTCCCGGACTCCACCGCCCTACCGAGTGTCTCCATCGCCCGCGACGCTATTTTCATAACGGACTGATCGCTTGTTCTATGCACGGTTTTTTTGCGGATATCGTCGTTTTCTATCGACACGCCTCCGTAACCGGAGCCTCTTTTCGTCTGCTTGCGGGAGTAGTCTATAAACTCTATCCTCCCTACGTTCTTTTTCAAATCCGTTTCGAGAGCGGTTTCCTCGTACAGGGAATTGAGAAGCCCCGTTATTCTCTCCTTCTCTTTCTCTTCCTTTGCGCGAATGTAAAGAGGTATATAGTGGACGGTCTCATCCCCTCTTTTTATGTTGATGTCCTTGTGATCCATTATGATTATAACCGACCCCGCGTTCATTTCCTCCATCGCGCCTTCCGATATCGTGCTAAGCGCCGAAATGTTAATCTTGGTTCTGGAGGAGAAATAGAGAAAAGGAGTGCGGGCGTCGCCGTATCGGGGCGCGTACGTTTTTCCGCTTCCGGGCGAACCCGTGAGAAATACGAGGTTGGTTTCCTCGAGCGCCTCTCTGATTTTCTCCGCATGTTTTTTCCTGAATTCCATGTCGAGACGGACAAAATCCTCGCCCCGAAACGCAAAGGCTTCCCTTCTTACGCCTCCCTTTCTCCGCACCACGGCGTTTCTTACGAAACCATGCATCTCCCCGGCGAAATTCTCATCTTTGCCTATCTCCTTCACAATCGGTTCAAAAAGAAAGAGAGGATCCCTGTAATCATGATCTTTCTTCGATTTTCCGTAGATAGTTCTGCATTTTCTTATCGCGCTTCTGTGTCTTTCCGTATTGAGCGGAACGGAATATTTAAACAGCGAAGATTTCGAGAAGAGGATAACTCTCGAAGGTATCATCTTTTTCTCGGTGACGCCTATATTTTCCAAATGACGGATGTAACTCTCGGCGTAACTTCCCGCCTGTATGAGTTTCCACATACCCTTGTCAAATAGAGACATGAGAGCCGAAGCGGCTCTCCGCTCGCTCTCTTTCAGCCGATAGAGAGATTCCACGTATCTGACGAAGTTTTCGCTTTTGTTTCCTCCCAGAACGGCATCCCTTATGATCGTGCTCCGTTTTACCAGCGACCCGAGCCTCCGGGTCGAATATATAAGATACCTTCCCCGCACCCGCCTCACGTCCATTTCTTCATCTTTTACGGCATCCTCGAGAGATTTGGCGATTACCTCGGCGTAATCGGAAAAATCGGTCACTATCAGTTCCGTCTCGCTCCTTGCCGAACCGCCGGCTTTGAGATAGTGTATTATCATATCGCTTTTTCCCACCGAGCCTTTAATCGTATCCTCGGTAAAACTCATCCACTCCTCCGCGACGTTCTCCTTTCGGGACGCGAGCTTTCCGATCGTTTCAATCTGCTTTTCGTAAAAAGGATTCAGAAATTCGTTGGGGGCCCCCGGATCTTTCAAAGCCGCGGCCCCCTCCTCGGTATATATAAATAGAATATACGTCTTTTCGCTTTCGTCCGTCATTTTGGAAATTATCTCTTTTGCGAAGGATCTGGCGTCGTTCTCTATAAGAGAGTAGGCTCTTTGCAGTCTGAAATCGTCACCTACGATCGAACGGAGATTGGAAGAAAACGTTTCGGCGGCCGATTTGAACGCTTCTTTCGTATCTCCGAAAAAGTAAATCCTCTTTTTCGCCATATTCTTCAATATCTCGTCGAAAAGAGCCTCCTTATGTACCGCTTCGAACAGTTTGCCATACTCGCTTGAGGTATATCTCATCTGCCCGTCCCGCCACCGAGGAGATCATGGAGAATGGGAATTCCCGATATGCGGTACTCTATATCGGGAAGCTCCGGAACGGTTTCGGCGTGAACTGTTATGTAAGGTGCCGACCGCCCACTCATATAAGTGGTGGATTCTTCCAGCTCCCCAAAAAAACTGAAACTGAAATCCTCATTGTTCTTTCCGGTAAGTCCGGTCGTGGCCGAAAGGAGTTCGCCGGCCAGAAATTCGGACACCCCGTTTAAGACCTTCTCTCTTACGTTTTCGCCGCTTCCTCCTTTAAACGCGTCGGTTATATCGAACTCCCTCGATTCGATCTCGTCAAGAATATCGATATATTTTTTGGAGTCCCTGTGTGTTTTGAAAACGAGAGACATTCTGAATATTCCGTGTCTGTTGCTAAAGCGAGATTCGGGATGAAATCCCTCGGTTCTCCACAGCTCCGCTTTGCTCCATACATACTTCCTCCCATGCCCCTCGTAACGGACGATCACCTCTTTCGTTGCGAAATCCTTATTTTTCCCGACCGGTTTTTCTCCGAACGTCGTCACCATATTTTTGAAATTTCCGCTTATGTGTCTCGACTCCATGTCGGAAAGAACGCAGTGTCCGCAGAAACCGCGGCTTTCCTCCTCCTCGTCTCCTCGACCCTCCAGAAATTCGCTTATCGCTCTGAAATCCTTGTCCGTAAAGGCTCTCGTTTTTTTGAATATAAATACCCTCTCCTCCGGGTCGTATCCGTCATTTTCGAATATTTTGAGACACCCTCTTTTCAGACCGCTCTCCGTCAGAACGTATCCGCGCTCTATTCTGCGCTCCGTGCCCCCTCCCTCCGCCGGACGGGACTCTATTTTCGTATAGAATATAATCATATGCTCCCCGTCCGGGGATGAGAGCTCCGTTTTACCAGTTTTGGGATCCAGAACCTCAAGGGCGGACATGCTCTCATATACGGGGGCGATGATATAACGCACCTTGTTCTCTTCCACGTCATATACGAAATCATTTTTGGATCTTAGCAGATTGAACAGGGAGACATCGAGTTTCGTATAAAAATCGACGGTTTCTTTACCCTTGATTCTGACTTTTCTGGTTTTGAAAGAGATTCCTTTCGTATCATAAGGAAAAAAGAAACGCAAATCCTTCATAGCGGCGCGCATCAACGCGTCCGTGGCGTCGGTTTCGCCCACGAAACACTCAAGCGATTTAGTTTCGTCGAAAAGGGATTTGCGATAATAGGAATCCAGCAGAAGAACAAGGACGAGATAGCGGTAATAGTGGAAAAGGGCCGTGAGCGAATCCCTTACCCCGTCGGACGCCGTTCTACCGTTTCTGATTGGTCTGTCACTCGAAAACCCCGTCATTAGATTCAAATCGTCGGGAGAGGGCTCGTCTTTTCTTTTAAATAGGGTGAAAACATTGTGGGGGGACTCCGAACCGGCGCCGTATACGTTGATACAACACAGCGTCTTTCCGCTCTGCGGGAGCCCCCGTCTTTTTTTACGGATCCTCTCCGTCGGTTCCATATATCTTATCAGAGGAATGACCTTCCCCTTTGCTTTGGTGAAGAGAGAAGTCTCTTGCGAGGGTCTGAAGGTTACACCGATCCCCTCTTCACCCTCGGATTTTTCGAAGGGAATTACGATCTGGCGCTTATAGGCGTTTATAAAAAGAGTCTCCCCGAGTATGGAGAGTCTTTCCCGTTTCCGCTCCGGAGAAAGGTCATTTCCGTTGACGTCCTTCAAAAACTTCTCTGCGTCCGAAATATATTTTTCGCCATCCTCTTTGAGGGCGGCCGCTTCAAGAATCTCCAATACCCTCGAAACCTCCTTATCGATAGCGGAAAGAGATCCGGCGGTCCCGTCCAGTATATTGGATATATAGTCCGTAAAAAGCAGTCCAAAAGGGGTTTTTACATCCTGTCCCTCTGCGATAACCTCGCCTATCGCCTCGTAGGAGACGGCGAACTCGTCCTTAAGAAGCTCTTTTAGCTCATTTTTTTTATGCTTTCCCGTCTCGTCGGACGCGTAAACCGAATTCGCGAAAGCGTTTACATGCATGGAAACGACGCTTTCTACGGCCGAACCGGCGGATACCGTCGAGAGCTCCTTGTAAAGATAACCGTTCCGATACATCCGAAGCGAATCCGTTATTTCTTTTTCCACGTCCAGTCTGCGGGCTTTGCGAGCCATATCGATCAGATACGCGAATACGGTGCCCTTCATTACTCTGTAAGCCATTGAACTTTGGGGTTTTCCGTCTTTCACCCCTATTATGCTCTCCAGATTTCCCAAAACGCTTGCCATATTTTTATAGAGTCTGCGAACAAAACCGTCCTCCTTCAAGTATCTCCATCCCTCCGTCACGTATTTTTCCGTATTCTCAGGGGTGAAATTCTGTTTTATCCTAAGATTGACGAGATACGCCGTCGCTTTGACCGGTTTCCCCTCGTCTTTCAACACGAGACCGTCGATCTCCAGCGGTTCTATAACGGAATCCCTCACTATGGCGAAGGGAAAATCGTTTCTTATTCTCCTCATGTACGCGAAAAGCTTCCTGCTCTTCGAATCTATTTCGACCTGTTCGGCGGAGGCCTCCGCCGAGGCCTCTATGGATAGTCCGTCATAATCGAAAAAATTGATATTTTCGGGATTGACGCCATTATTCTCGTTATCACTCTCTCTCCTCTTCCTCTCCGACTCCAGAATTTTTCGTTTAACCTCCTCCCGGATTTTCTCGTCGGAAAAGATTTTTTCGTTCAGTATCCTCAGCCCCTCGTCCACGACGACGGATATCGTCTTTTTATAATCTTTTCCAATGTATTCCGGTATCTCAAACAGATTCACAAGTTCTCTCTCCACGACGCCCTTTTCGTCATACGGAGATATTATGAATTTGTATGTGTTGATTTGCCCTATTGCGCCAAATTCGTCCACGGGGGGTTTAGGGGTGCTTTTTACCATTGCCGTATAGGATTCCGTCTTCCCGTTCAATTTGTATTTCGTCCACCTGAAAGATTCATAAAGAGAACAGGTATCTATGGAAATTCTGCTCTTCCGATATCCCTCTTCGAGAATCAGCGGAAGTTCCGTTATCCGTTTCTCTATTATGGAGAAAATCTCCTCTCCGTTACCAACGGCGTTATGCGGTTCTTCAACGAGTTCGGTTATCGCATCGGCCATCCTCGTAAGTTCCTCCATGTCCCCGCTCTCCATTTTTCTGCCGTTCATTAGAAGACGGGTGACGCTTCCTCTCGCTACGTATGATCCACTAAGCTCTCTCCTTTTTCTGGTGTGAAAAAAATGGGAGAATCCTTTGCTTCCTCTCCCGTTCTCTTTCGTCCACTTTTTCATAGATTCGACAAGGTAATCCGAAACCAGACCGAAAAGCGTTTCGTAGTCTATATATTTTCCGCTCTCCGCCTCTTTCAAAACGCTTCTCAGCACCTCTTTGATTATGCTACCCTCAAGCCCTATCTCGACTCTCGCCGCCTTCTCGTTTATGTTTCCTTTTTTGATTAGCATGTTTACCTCCCATGTCAACTCTCGTCGATGATTTTGATCTCTCTGTGAAGCTTTAGTCTACCTTGCGGATCGACCCCGAGCCTTTGAAACGCCACGCCTTTGAGCGTCCATCTAAGATCCTCCGCCGCCTCGCCGGCGAGCCTTCTCATCCTCGAATAAGTTTCTTCTACTCCGGAGGCATGCACCGTTCCCAGAACGACGTGTCCCGTCAAAGACGCCGCGATGGCCGCCTCCGCCGTTTTGGCGTCCCTTATCTCTCCAACGAATATGTAGTCGGGACTCTGCCTCATGGCCGCCCTGAGGCCTTCGTAGAAGCTTTTGGTGTCCCTTCCCACTTCGCGCTGTATTATCTCCGATTTGGGATATAGAAGAGGGTCGAAGCGAAACTCTATCGGCTCCTCGAGGGTTACGGTCTTTACGGAGCGCTCCAGCAGAAGCGTATGGAGCATCGCCACGGCGGTCGTGGATTTTCCGGATCTCGTCGCTCCGGAGATGAGGTAGATTCCCTCCTCCTCGCCGAGGAACCTCTCCAGAAACTCCTTTCCTTTTCCTTCATGAAGAAGAACGTATTCGAGAGATGGGGGTTCGCTTATCAGCTTTCTTACGGTAACGTGAAGATAGCCGTCCGCCAGGGCGGCGTTGTATCTGTAGTGCCGGAGCTTCTCTCCGTCGTAAAGGGCATAGGATCCGTCCTTCTCCGCCGGTTCGTAGATATCCACGAGCCCCGCCTTTCCCCCGGTGAGCCTTTCTATCGCGAGCTGGACGTCGGATTTGGACATATAGAGATCCGTTTTCTCTATCCGCCCCTCTATTTTGTACGACACCTCCCTGTCTTCGGTTATGTATACATCGCTGGCCCCGTTTTTCTCCATCTCGAGAAGTATGGAATCCAATCCCCTTTCGTCGCTATCCATTTCTTTTCTCCATCTCTATTCTTTTACGCGTCTTTTTGTCGAATAGATACATGGCGTCTCTCTCTATTTTCTCCACCTTCCATCTTCCGTTTATGACGGTTCCGACGCCGAGTTCGAATCTCTTGCCGCTTTTGAGGGATTTTATGTATCCTCGGTCTTTCTTGCCCTTTGCCGCGCCTACGTAAACGAAGGGAACGCCGTCGGCGCTCGTTTCGGTTGCGCTCCGCTTTCTTGCTTTCTCCTTCTCCGACTCCAGCTTCGCCAGTTTCTTCTCCAGAAGCGCTATGGATCTTCTCAGCGACTCCATCTCCTCGCTTCTGCCCTCTTTCGTCGCGTCCGCCACGAGAAAGGCTTTTTTAAGCTTCGCGAACTCTTCGTTTATCCGGTTTTCGAGAAGTTTGAGTTTCTCCTCCGACGAATCCTCTTTTTGCGACGCCTCTTTTTTAAGCTCGTTCAGAACGTTCTCCAGCCTCGCTATCCTCGCCGTCGCGTTCGCCTCTCTCTTATACAACTCTTCCGTTTTTCCGTATATCAAATCGATGGATTTTTTCAGGTTTTGCACCAATCCCTTTATACCTTCGAGCGTTTTCAACCCGGAATTTTCGCTCTGACTGGCGAGATCGTAGGTAAGGGACACCGCCTTTTTCACCATCTCTATCTTCGACGCGTTGTCCGCCGTTTCTATTTTCAGGGTTCTCAGATCCCTTTCGTTTTTCTCGGAAAGAAGAATTCCTTTTTCGGCTTTCTCGTCCGCCGCGGCGGCCTTGCGTACCGATTCCGTCGAAACGTACGCCGTTGCGGCGGAGATTATCAGAGCGGCCGTCGCCAACGACAGCGCGACGAAACTCTCTTTTTTGGAAATAAGCATTTGATCTCCTCTTTACTCCTCGTAATCCATCAGGCGCATTTTCTCAAGATCCGCCAAAAGGCGAAAGGTTGTGCCTCCGCCTCCTATTCTGTCCTTCTCCATATGGCATTTCAGAATCGACGTGGACGGAGGGGTTTCCGCCCCTCCCTCGATACCGGTGCGATCCTCTTTCTTGAAGGTCATGAATATGTCGGTGAACTGCGGTATGGCCACCGATTCCCCCACGGTGTCCATTCCCAGTTCGGCGTTTTTCCCCATTCCCTTTCTGTTCGGCTGGGTCCCGGCGAGAATTATAACGCCGTATTTTTGCGACATGGATTTCAACCCCACGGCTATTTTCTTGTAGACCTTGAACAGGTTGTCCTCCGTTCCCATGCCCGCCATGGAGTTTATCTGATCCACCACGACCACGTCCGCTTTCCATCCGTCCTTCTCGAACTCCATGATTTTCTCCTCCATCATGGACACCGTACAGGTATCCGACGGATAGGCGACGACCCTTATGTCTTCGAAATCAGGATTCTCCTCGATGAATTTCCGGAATTTCTCTTTTCTCTTTTTGAAGCTTTCCGGATTATCCGAACCCACCTCTCTGATGGACATGTCGAGAAGATTCGCCTCGAGTCTTTGGAATATCTGCAGATCGCTCATCTCGAGGGAAAAATAGAGAACCCTTTTGCCGCGAAGGGCGAAAGAGCACGCGAAATGGCACAGGAACAGAGTGTTGTGGCTCAATATTCCGTTCGTATAGTAGGTGTGGGAGTTCTCGTCTATGAAGAGCCACGAGGCGTTCGGGGCGTGTACGGCTCCGTAGACCTCTCTATACCCTATCGTGGTTTTTACGCAGTCCCCCTTGTTCACGTCGGCCACCCTCATGGAGCATATCCTTCCCTCCACGGAGGCTCCGTATACCATCTCCTTCTCCTCTCCCTCAAACTCCACGACCCGGATTTTCTGAGGCATCTCCAAATCGTACATCTCCTCCGTTTCCCCCGTGGGACGACACTCCTCGACGGGAGCGACGCCGACGTCCGTAATCACCGCGTCCTCTCCCGGAACCAGATTTTTCGCGTATTTCGGCCCGGTGGGAGTGATGACGACGTGATCGTCGGCGCACTCGAGCACTCTCCCGTTGGCCGATATTCTCCATTTCTCGTAGGGAACGGTCTTCGCAACCTTCGTTACCGGAACGAAACCCTCCGGAGTCCATACCTCTATATCCATTCCCTCCGTGTCTATGATGGAAGTGAACTTTTTCACGTTTCCTCCTTTATTATAAATAATGATAGCATAAAAAGAGGGAAAAAGGTTCTCTTTTGACGCTTTCCGCGAATTTTTCCGGATTTTGTAACGATTTTACGCGAAAGAGACGTTTATGGTAGGGAGAAAAGATTTGGATAGTCGGAAGCTCATAAGAATAGTGGAAAAATTGAACGAGTTCGGAATCAAAACGAAGTTTACGTATACTTACGATCATCACTCTTTGAAACGCAAAACCGAAAGTTTAAAGGTAATAGAGGGAAGAAAGGGCCTCGAGGATTTTCTGGAGGCGTACGAGAGAGGTGACGCCCAGCCTTTGTATTTCGACGTTTACAAAGATTCCGAAACACCCTTTACGATAGTCGTTACCGAATACGAAGATTTTTTAAAGAGGTTCGTCGTCGGAGAGAGCTCCGTCGCGTATCAGGACACGCCATGGGACAAAATCGTCATATTACATAAAGGTCATCCCATGGTGATTCCGGATCCGATGGACGAAGAAAAAATCGATTATATACGTAAGGCCCTTTCGGTTCTTCCCGAAGAAGCCCGCGTGTCGAGAGTGGCGAACGGAACGGTTTTCGACGCGGACGGCTCGAGAATCGTGAGAATACCACCAGGTATACCTGATGACGAGGAAGCCTTTCTGGCAACGTGCGACGTATCCCACAAAACGCTGGTTTTCACCAAAAAAAGAGAAAAGGATTCTTTCGGGTTGTATCTTCTGGAAGATACCCGCCTTCACAAGATAGAGGAGATACGTTTTTCGGATTTGCCGAGAACTACCGTTTTTCCGAACGGGGCGATAATAAAACTTCCCAAAAATACAACGGGTTCCCCCATGGAGGCGGACGAAAGATACGGCGCCTTCGACGTTCTCGGCAAAGGGACGGTGAAAGAGAACGAAGAGTTGTCCATGGAGATGGACTCCCTGTTCCGCCGGTATGAGAAAGATGGAAAAAACTGGGCGTTCGCGCGGCTCAAGACTTTGGATTTCGGCGTCGACGAGGTAAAACTCTATTCGGCGGGCATAACGAACGGTTCCGGCGGCGTCCTTCGCTACGCGGTTTCCATTGACGACGGTTCGCTCATTCCGAAAACGGGGCTCTATCTACCCGATCACAGGGATGAAGCGGACTTTTTGGTGAACGCCATGGGGGACGGCCTTTACTATATGCTCTATCATAGACGCCCGTCGGAAGGACTCACCGTCGGTTATTCCGGAATGCGTCTATTCGGGAAAGACCGCCCCTTGAGGGAGGTTATCGTCAAAAACGGAAACGAGGAGGTCGAATGCTTTTTCCACGGGAAAAACGAAACGGCGATTTTCGTAAGCGTCCCGGAGGGTGACGTCCCGGGACGCGAAGAGAAAAGAGGCGAGGAGTCCATGGAGATCAAAACTTCGGACTTTCTCGTTCCTTATTCGTATATAAAGGAAATCGCGGAAAAGAAAGAGGGAAGCGTCGTCCTCGAACTGGATTCGCTGCGCGAACGCTTCGGCCTCGGCGTAAAAACCGTTTCGCACCGCAGAGGGCGTGGGGAAAGGTACAAACCGCTGTACGAGGATTCGGAAAAGGGGACCGCCCTGTTTCAAGAAGATCCGTACTACGACGGCCCTCTCTATTTCTACGACGGCGAAAAAGTCCACGGCATACCCCACGACGGGCGCCTCCATACGCATTCGCGGATAGAGGTTACGGGAAACGCGCGTAATACGATACCGATAAGAAAGGCGACGTCGCATCTCGTTTTGACGTTGCCGCCGGGGGAGGACGGGAAGGAAAGGATGGCCGTATTCGGTTATCGCAATTCCTTTCCGTACTATTCCATGGTTCTCGTCGCGACGTTCGATAAATCGAAACTGGGACTCGACGAGAACGAGAAAATATCGCATTTGGTTTTCTTGAAGAACGGCGAAAAGGGGATTTTCGCTCTGTTTTCCACCGTTTCGGATAAAAAGGGGTATAACGTAAGAACATACGAACTCGATATGAAAGGAGAGAACGAGGAAGCGTCCGTCGTCGAGATCGGAAGAGATTCGACGTCCTACCTCGATCCCTTTTTCCAAATCGACGCCGAGTCGAGAAAAATATATCTGTCGGTAAGCGACCGCGACGGCAGACGACGCATCCCCGTCGAAACGGACGCGTCGTTTCTGTTTGGAGCGCCGGACGAAACGAGCGACGCGCAGCCGAATCCATAAGAACGCAAAGGGGACAACGTGAATTTTTTTCCGGACGCGTGCGCCGTGGTATTTTACGACAAATCCACGAGAGAACCGACGGAAATGGCGTTAATCGACGAAAAAGGGAAAGGCGTATGGCTTTCCCTGCCGAAGGAGATTCGCGGCGAAATCGAAACCGGGGGAGCGCGCATAACCGCGACCTATCCGGCGAAGAGGATCGGATCGTCATATGTTCTACCGACGATAACATCCGATTGGGGAAAGGCGATGGTGGTAAAAAGCGGAGGAAAAAATTCCGTACGCGTTCTTTCCGTCAAACGCGAGGAGGAGCTCTTCATAATCGAAAGCGAAAAAAGCGAAATGGTTTTGAAAGAGAGGGGTATGGGTATGGTAGCCCTCTTGCCACGGCGCGAGAAAAGGGGAACGGATGGCGGAGTGAAACCTCTTTTTTACGACACGGACGCACCGACACTCCTTTTGCCCGTCTGCGTCGTAGAGGATCTCGTCGATAAACCGATCGTAATCCATGAAGATAGCGGCGGAAAAGGAAAAATTCTCTCGTTCTCCGAAACGTTCCGCTACGAAACCGAAAAAGGAGAGATTCCCGTATCGGCGGCAAGAGAATTCGAATCCCATTTTTACGATTTTCTCGAATCGGAAGGGATCGATAAAAACGACGTAAGGAGACACGTTTTCGGCGGAAACGAATTCCTTTTCGTCGTCAACGCCGTCGAGAGACGCGGATTGTACTCGACGTGTTTCGACGCGAACAACGGGGATCTCCTGTTCGGGGAATGGATGAAACGCGAAAAAGGAGCGAAGGTTCCCTTCCTGGAAAATTTAAGATTCGACAAAATCGTCGAAAAAAGCGGTCGCTTGTTCGTGTCCTTTTCCGGCTATACGCAAAACCGGAACCGGTGTTCGGTGTATTCCATATACGAAGAATCTAAAAAGGTAAGAGGGAAAAGAACTTTCGTTTCCAGAACGGTCGTGGAGAACCCGACGGGGTTGCTTACCGGTATATCCCAAAACGCGTCGTTTTTCTATCATGTGAGGCGCTCGACGAGATACGCCGGCGAAAGAGGAAAAAAGGTCTATCGAATAACGATCTACGAACCTCGTTCGAAACGAACGCTCGTCAAAAGCGTGCCCGCCTCGAGAGAGCGGAACGGGTTTCTCGCGGTACCGGCAAATCCAAAAGACGGAGAATCGATCTTTTTTCTTTCCGGATACTACGGAGAAGAGGGTCGAATCGCGGTGGAAACCGTCGGAACGAATCCTTCCTCCGGGGGCGACCGTCGCGCGATGGTGAATCTCGACGATCTCGCCGTAAAGTTCGACACGGAGACGGAAAGTTTCGCGTCCGACGGAATTCTCTACGCGATGGCATATACGAGGGAAAGTTCGATTCCGGTATATATTCCGATTCCGGTAGACGCGGAGAATGGAACGATAGACGTTTCCGGCGACGATTTGCTGTATCCTTCTTCCGTACCGGTAATAGACGTTCGCCAAAGAAAAATAGTCGAAAGGGTGTCGATTCTCAAAAATAAGAAAAAAAGATTGGCGTTCGACGGGAATATGGCGAATATCGCGTTACCATGGACTTTTATGGGAAGCGACGAGGCGTACCTCCTAAGACTTTCCGGGGGACGAGGGAAAATCGTTCTGGTGGGAGTGAAAGAACGCGACGGAGAAACCGGTTTCTCCGTCTACGAGAAAGAAGGAAACGGGGACTTCCGTCCCATCTTCGACGAAATTTTCAAGGGAACGCTTCATTATTCCAAATGGGTTCCCATGGAAAACGGAGTTTCCGTTTCGTTCGCGACGGGCGAAAAAAACGGAAGAGAGATTAAATCCGTTATGGGCGTCGCGATCACGCACGAAACCGCCAAAACGAAAATTTTCCATTTCACCGAAAAAGAGATGGAAACCGCAAAAAAAGCGCTTATGGATATAGGACTTAGGCTTGGACCGCCATATTACCGTGAATATCGGACGCGTCTTGTGGAGTCGGTGCTTCAAATGGATAACGCTTTCTTTCTTTCCAATTTTCTCGAGAACACACGAATCGAGAGAACGGTGGGAATGGAATCGAAGGAACCGGAATCGACCCGCGAGCGGTAAAGGGATAAAAAATGGAGAAGATCGAACGTTTGGTCGCAAAGTTGATGAGGAAACTGTCCGAAATGGGTTTTGAAACGAAAATCTTTTACATGGTGGGTAAAAGCCAAAATTACCATCACTTCGCCACAGAAGATCCCCATGAATTTTTTTCGGAATACGGAAAAAGTAGCGTATCGACGTCGAGTGTCCGCATAACGCACCCTTCCTTCAAGAAGCCCTTTGACATACCGATCGTGTCCACGGGCAATATTATCTCCGACGTATGGGGCGAATCCCAAAACTTCATGTTTTCCGAAAGATCCGTCATATATATGACCGCCGGGGGATGCTACGTTTTCCATGAAAAAGGGTGCGACTTCGTCAAGCCGGCCGCGGATCCGCAAAAAATAAAAACGCTTTTCCCCGTCATTCCGGTAGAGTCCCGCGTTTCTCCGATATCCATATGGGGCGTCGCGATGGACTACGAAAACGGGGTTCTCGTGAATCTGCGCCCCCTTTTGGAAAACGGGAACGCCCTCTTGACGGTAACCGGCGTTTCCGGAAAAGGTTTCGTATTCACCGAGGGTCGGAAGGACGCGGCGAACACGTTCGAGACATACGTTCTCGGAGAATCCGGACCGTCGAAATTCACGGAGTTCCATTCTTCGGAAATACGGAGAACAACCTTTTTTCCAAACGGAACCATGATAAAAATCAAGGAAAACGATTCGACGAAACATGGCGCATACGTCCTTACGTTTAAGGAGGGAATCGGAGGGATATGGAAAGAGGTTCCCGGCGCCGCTTCCGTCTTTGAAGATTCCGACGCCAAGTATGAGTTCGATCCGGAACGGAAATACGCCTTAACCGAGGACGGACTCAAAATCTACGTCGCAGGAATATCGCGAAACGGCAAAAACGCGGAACGCTACATAGCCACTTTTGACGACGGATCCGAAGTCCCCAAAATAGCGTTCTATCCATGTCCTCCGGGAGATACCGATTATTTTCGGGTAAAAGCCGCAGGAAACGGGGTCCATGCCGTGTTTTACAGAGATCGCGTACCGCACAGGGGCTATTTCACGAACTTTACCGATATGCACCTGGTCAAAAAAGATCACCCGCTCAATAAAGTTTCCATAAAGGGTAAACGGGGAGGATATTTCTTTTACAACGAAACGGGGACCGCCATATTCGTAAACGCGACAGGGTGGAAACCGAACGAGTCGGGAACCGAGATCGCGGAGATTCCCGGCGAAGAGGGCGACGCGACGGCGGCGGAATTTCTTCTTCCTCTCTCTTATCTTGAATCGATGACGTCCAAGAAAGAGGACGAGATCGTTCTCGATCCGCGGGAGCTATATCCGCGTTTTTACGTAGGCAACCTCGGCACGTTTCTTTATACGCCGGGAGTGCTCAACGAAAAGGGGGTCGACTATCGCGTCGTATTCGAAGAGAAGCGCGGTCGTATCGCCCTTTTCAAAAGAGCCGACGATCCCAATCTTCTCTATCTGTGCGCGAAAAACGAAATATACGTTTCGGAACATGGAGAAACGGAATCTTCATGTAAAATCGATTATCCGAACGACGAACGGGAGTCGCTACCTCTTGGAAAAAGAAAACCGACGCGATATTTCTTCGCGCTTCTTCGCAAAAACGGCGACGGCGCGGGAGGAAAACTCGTAATCTCCGCGGCGGAGAAGCCCGGTCGAAGAGATCTCGTTATGACGATAGACGCCGGTGACCTGGATCTTACGGGGCGGGAGAGGATAATAGACGCGTCGCTGACGGATATCGGCGGCGGGATATATCTGGTCCTGTCCTACGTCGATTCCGACGAAAAAGCCCGCGCAAACATATACGCGGTCATCGAGAATACGAAAGCGAAAAGAATCGGCGATTTTCCCGGCTATTACACGAATTTCGTCTTTCGAGTCGATCCGGACAATGGAGAAATCGGCGTAACCGCGGTTAAAGACTTCGATTATATGGGAAAAAGAGTAACGTTTCCGCTTCAAACCGGAACCGGTCCTCTTTTTAAGAAGACGGAAAAACCGGTTTTATCGTCTTTGTCCGACCCAAAGACGATCTAAGCCGAATCCGTGTTCGTTTCGGACGACTTTCCGCTTCCAACCCGGCCTGAAACGAAAACCTCGAGAATTTTTGCGCGAGCCGATAAATCCGAAACCGAAAAACGAGATAAGGAATGGACATGGACATCGAAAACGCGTTGGAAGCCGCGAAAAACTATCTCTTAAAAAACGTATTCGAACCGAAAGGAATCGGAAAGGAGTTTTTCGATCATCCCGGGATGCGGTACTATCTCTTCGTCATAGCGGACGAGATGGTGAGAAGCGTTCTCGAGGAGGGCGGGAATACCTTCGATCTGCTCAAGACGAAAAGAGCGAAGGAGTATGCGAGGGCCGTGATAAACGAAACGAAGGAGAGATTCGTTTTCAATCTCGCCGAGGCGATGGCGGGCTACGGCATGCGCAACGATCAGCTCAAAAACCAAATGGCGGAGCGTCGTGCCGCGGAATTTCTGGATGCGGCGCGCTCCATCGTGGAAGAGCTGACGAAACCGGACGAAAAAGAGGATATCGAACCGAAAAACGGGATGAACCTCGACGCTCCGAACGCGAATCCGTAACGGAACGCATTAGGAGCGAAAACGCCCGAGAAAGGACTTTATCCACCCCCGCGAGAACAATCCTCCCGCCACCGGACACAACCGCAATAC
>Ga0256831_1000735_pt1 | contig 17234 bp, 19 predicted proteins | sample 132544metaG_FD_189087 | JGI IMG/M metagenome (GOLD analysis project Ga0256831, IMG submission 189087) | Hydrothermal vent microbial communities from Lau Basin, Pacific Ocean - 132-544 | ecosystem: Environmental > Aquatic > Marine > Hydrothermal vents | place: Pacific Ocean: Lau Basin | collected...
GTACATGGAGATAAACAGGAAGAAAATGTATGACGAGACCCTCAAGCTACTCGTAACTATAACGCTAATGCTGGCAGGCTATGTTCTAGGAGACGGTTTGAGGGGGCTTCCAGTGCACCCGAGCTCAGATCTCCTGTCAAGCGTCGTGCTCGAATCAGGGTTCCTCCAAATATTGTTCGGCGGTCTGGGCATCATAGCAATGCTATACGTGTACTTCAGGGTTTCAGGGAAATATGAGGCTACCTCCCAAAATTCCGGGGAACACTCTGATACCACTTAACCGCGCTGTAGAGGTCATCGATACCGAACGCGGGCCACGGCTTCTCGGTGAAGTAGAGCTCTGCATACCTAGCGTTAACGGGGAAGAAATCACTCAGCCTCCTTTGCCCTCCCGTACGGATCACCAGGTCTATGGGAGGCATGACCCTGTAGCTTATCGGCCTCTCGCAGCCTTCCTTGTCCATATCGATCTCCCTGAGAACGCTGTAGCACAACGCGACTCCTAGAATGCCCCCTTTCCTACTGGCTGTCATCTCCTCTAACTCCCGGACCTTCCCTTGTATCCTTTCGGGCAGAAGTGAGAGGTCGCCGAAGAATATTACCCTGATATCGTTTTTCTCGACATCCTCATCTCTAGCCAGCTCGTTTACCCCCCTAATTATCAGCTCATGAAGAGTGGCCAGCTCTTCACTACTCCTCTTAACACAATTGTCTAGCGACATGGCGTAGACTGAGAGGTACCTGACCCCCATTCGGAGGAGTTCCTTCATTATGGATCTAAGGTTCTCATATCCGATGTTGTAGGCTACCCTATATGATAGCCTTGCTATTCTAGAATACCTCCTGTTGCCATCGGGTATTATTCCAACGTGCCTAGGTATTTTATTTTTGTCAATCTCTGTCTCCGCTGTCCTCGACATGACTGACCTGATTTTCCTCTGAACCCTAACCGCTGAAGTCGCCAGGTTCTCAGCTAAGCTCTTCTCCACAATACATCCCCGAAACGGTTTAAACCCATTTGGGATAGTTTAATCACAGATATATTAACATTAAACCGATTCATCAGAACTTCCCGGAGGGCGGTATATATGGCCTTTGGGGAAAAAGCCGCTGTTGCAACGAGGAACGAGATGAAGCTAAGGGCGGCTAAGAGGGCCTTCTCCGCAATAGGTATTACCGAGATAACAAGGGTTAACCCCGAGACGGGAGTCCCTCCCCAGCCGGTAGGGCTTGAGGAGACTCTTATAGGTGCTTTGAAGAGGGCCCTCCAGGCTTGGAGGGAGTGCAACGGGTGTTTCGGCGCGGGAGTTGAATCCGGATTACTCCCGTATCCCTCTCCAACAGGCTACATAGTCCAGCAAATAGCCGTTGTTGTCAGCCCAGACGAGAAGGTGAGCCTGGGAACTAGCCAGGGGTTCGAGTTGTACCAAGAGGAGGCGTACACTGTATCTACAGGTGTGGAATTGTCAAAGGTAGCCTCTAAATACAGGGGTTTCATACATGTCAAGGAGAACCTCGGCTACATAGGATACATGACCCACGGTGTTGTTACAAGGTTCGACCTCACGGTTCAAGCGTTCTTAATGGCTTTGAAGCCCTGGATACACGGTGATACATCGAGAGTTCCAAGGCTAGGAGATTATATTGAGAGGATAAAGGATATTTTTGGAATAGACTTATAATCCTCGTAGCATTCAAATGGGGTTTATAGAGGGATGCAGTATGGGCGTGTACCACGAGAGGGACATGAAGAAGCCGAGCGGTGGTAAGAGAAGGTATAACTATAAGGTGAAGAGGAAAGCTCTATTCGGCAGGTACTTCGTACCCACAATACTTGCCGGAGAGGGGGAGAAAGAGGTTAGGAAGAAGATAAGAGTGAGAGGAGGAGGCTTCAAGCTTAGACTGAAGAGAGTTATATTTGCAAATGTTGTCGATAAGAAGACAGGTAAGGCCTTTAAGGCTAAGATACTCGAGATCGTGGAGACCCCGGCTAACAGGGAGTATAAGAGAAGGAACATTATTACTAAAGGCACTATTATCAAGACAGAGAAGGGAGACGCTGTAGTGGTTAGCCGTCCAGGGCAGGATGGTGTGATAAACGCTGTACTGATCTCCTGAGCCGCCGTCCCCTAATTCTCTTAGCCGTATGACATGACGGCTTCTCGTTTTCCGTCCTTTCTCGAGGTACCCTTAATATCTCCTTCTATACAAACTTCTAGAGAATGGTGCCGGGAGAGTTGACTAAAAGAGATAATAAGGGTAGGAAGGTTGTTGTATGGCCTGAATACCTTGACTCTACTAGGACTCGGGGTATGGGGAGGAGAATCCCTCTGGGTGAAGCTGTTAAGAAGCCAGGTTTGCAGGAGGTCTATAATGCAGCTGTTGAGCTAGGGTTGAACCCTGAAGTTGTTGAGGCTAGGTATCCCCGGAACTGGATGTATAGCCGTGGCTATGTACTGGTTGATAAGAGGGGCTCTAAGACCGGGGTTCTCCGGTTGATTGCTGGCAAGATAAGGGAGCACCGTTCTGGTAGGTGATTGGTTCCGCTGTAGTTTATTGTTCATGCCGGTTGATGTTTTCCACTATGTGTACTTTCATTCCAGACACAAATACTTCCGATAACCCCCCTCAACAGTGTTTTACCGTTAAATTAAACCCACGACGAAACCACTATAATCCGGCACCGACAACCGGGGCTATATGGGTTAAACAGGCATGAAACAGAAACTCGGAACCGTATACACTATAACCCGAGGGGGACTAATAACCGTAAGACTAGGTAATATCAGGAACCCGCCAAGACTAGGATTAAAAGTATACAGCAACCAGCCCGGAAAACCCATCGGGAGGCTAATAGATATCATAGGCCCCGTAGAGTCACCCTTCGCAGTGGTGAAGCTAGAGGCCGGGGCCAGCATATCAATAGGGGACCCCCTATACATAGAGCCTCCCACAAGAAGAAACCGTAGAAGCAGGCACAGCCGGAGAAGGAAGCCCGGTAAACCGGGGCCAACACGCTCTAAGAAACCCGGTAAACCCCCGAGGAAAACGAGGAATAAGAGGAAACCCAAATAGCCCCGGAGCCGCCCCGGTGCCGGGGGCATTTACGGTTTGTCGATCAGAGAGTTGGATGAACCGGGATTCGGGTTTGGAGACCCTAACCTTTCATGCGTCGAGAAATGCAATAATCCATACGCATATTTCAATCCTATAACAAGGGCCTGCGTGTGCGCCGGAGAACAGGAAGCCGACATCCTATATAGCCCGGATGGCCTAAGCAGGCAACGCAGGAACGACGGAATAGTACCCAACGATCCTACAAGGCATGACAGAGGCATCGGTGTCTACAAAATCGACACGTCGAGGGACGGGTTAGGAAAGAAGCTAACGGGATCCAGGAGAATTAACGCCCTCAGAATAAGGAAGAACAGCAGGAAAACAAAAAGAAGCGAAAGAAGCGAGATAACTAGCAGGCAGGAGCTCAAGAACCTAGCTGTCAGCCTAGGTGTCGAGGGTAACACCGCGCTCCTCTCAACCGCATCTAAAATACTCGGTGAAGCCATCAAACTCAGGCTTGTAAAGTCTAGTAACAGGAAATACTTCGCAGCGGCCGCTCTCTACAAGGCCGGCGTTACACACGGAGTCAATATTAGCATAGCGGAGATAGCCAAATACTACGAAAACGATTTCGCTAGAGAGAAGCTCTGGGACGCGCTCATGAAGCTCAAGAAGGCAGGCATACTCGAGAGAATAATCCCCGATGCATCCAAACGGGTCACCAAGGTGAAAACCGCTTCCAAGAGAGCCCTATTCGAGATAGGCAACAAGTTAAAGGTTGACCAGAGAGTCATAATTGCTGCCTTAAAACTGCTCGATAAGATAGACAGAGTTGTAAAAGTGCAAGGCAGGAGTTCATACGCGGTAGCAGCTACAACACTGTTTCTAACATCGAGGTTCTATGGCTTGGAGAGCGACAAGCTGATCCAGAAAAACATAGCTAGCGCAGCCAACATAGTTGACGCCACAATTAGGAAGACGTATACTAGGATGTTCAAGGACACCATGATAATTGTATACGTCGGAAAGAAGATGCCCAGTCCAGCGCGGGGAGTAGCAGGAATTCCCGGCATGATGCGTCACATGCATACTGGTATACCGGGATACATACAGAGATCCAGTAGGGATACATCCGAGGTAACAGCCTAGACCCTTTTCATACCCAGGTTTTAACCGGGTATTTTTGTTCACAAGGTTGAAACACTTAATACCTCCTACAACCATATTATAAAGGAGGAACACACGGTTAACCGACACTATTACATGTAGCGGTGGAACTCTGGGTAGGTGTAGACGCGGTGAGTAAAAAGGCCGTCACAGTAGAAGAGGAAGCGTTGCGCATAATAAAGGAGTCCGGCGACAAAGGGATACTCCAGGCTGAGCTCAGGAAAATCCTCAACATAGACAGCAGGGAGGGGAGCAGGCTTATCCTAAGGCTCCTCAGGAAAGGGGTCATTAGGAGAAAAGAGGAAATGTATAACGGGAGGAAAACATTCAGAATATTCTACGTCGAAACAGTACAGCCAGAGGGAAGGCTGAAAATAAGGCCGGGCCTAGCACTACACATACCATGCTTCACATGCCCATTCCTCGACACATGCGGGAGAGGAAGCATATACGACCCCACCAGGTGCCCCTACCTAACAGCCTTCATAGACCAGTTAAAGAAAGAGCTTAAGACCAGGAAGACACAGTAGCCCCTAAGCCTCACCTAACCAGCTCCCTGCAAACATAGAAAATATCTCTGACCGGAGCGTTAGTCCTCAAACTCTGAGGGTCAAGGTAGCTGACAACGGCGCGGTAACCAATGTCCTCGAGTGCCTCTGCTACACGGCTTGGCCGCGGCATCCTGCCACGGAGCACCCTTGCACAGTGATCAAGCCTGTAGGGGGGCTTGCTTGTAATAGAATACTCTTCCCTGATCCTTTCTATGAACGAGTATTCCACAGCTTTGAGCGGGGACTCTAACCCATCTAGCTCGGAAATGACTCTATCCATGAACCTCTCATCTCCTAGCGGCCCAGTCCACAGCGGCCCGTAAGCCTCGAGCCTCTCCCCGGTGTAGGGGTCGACGCCGCATTCACCGGGTACTGGACCGCTAGTATAGCATGTATAGCCGGTTGAGGGGGAGTACATGATGTAGCCTAGTAAACCAATGGACCTGTCGGCTTTCCCCGCTCCCCTCTCTATTAGGAGGAATGCCCGGGCGTAGTAGTCTTTGTAGAAGACTAGGAGAGGCTTGACGCCCTTCTCGTGTACACCGGCCATCCTAGCAGTCGCTCCGACCAGTATTCTCAGCCCTAGCTCCTTGGAGAACGGGGTTTTACCCGAGAGGCTATAGTACCTCCTTAACCCGGCCTTTACTCTAGCCCCTACAAGTGGAGCCATGTCTGTGGCTGTGAACCCGATCATCCCTCTGTGGCCTATGAGCCTCAGGGAATTATCCATGAAGGGGAGGGGGCTCCCGTAGGGGTCTATGTCCACGTAGAGTATTGGCTCGTTTAGCACATGCTTAATGTGTAGAGCAGCGTAGTTTGCCTCGTAGCCCAGGGCTTGTACCTTGTCCTCGACATTATTCCTTTTTATGTTCTCCTCGATGAGCTTTACGGCCCTGGGGTTCTTGTCGTTAGCATAAACCTTCTCAACTCCACGGGACTCCAATGCATACCTGATAGCCCTGACCCCTGTGGCTGACAGGAGGTCTACGAGCTTGACAGAAGGTTTAGGACAATAGGTTTCATAGTACGCTGAGAGGACTGCTACACTCACATCTCTATTGAACCTCATCCGGGGATTATAGAACACCGGGGCCCAAGACGGCTCGTACACGCCGTCCTGCCTTTTGAACCTGGCCGGGTTAGGCGCCAGTATCCTAGCCTTACCCTCCTTTATCTCTATGTAATCCCTATTCGGATCCATTACTACCTCCTCGCCTAGCACTGCAGAACTCTTCTATCCTCCTCTTCACATCGGCCCATACTTTAGACCTTGACTCTACTGATACCCAAAAAACGATTGCTTTACCAGTGATCAACCGGTGGAGGCCAGGATATTTCTCCCTGAGCCTTCGGTGGTAAACTATAAGGAAACTCTGCTCCTCATGGGATAAGAGCCTGGATAGCCTAGTTCTAACGCAGGGGAAGACTAGCTCCATAGGACCTATCTCGTCTATTACAATGATTTCAGCCTCCACAGTCCTGTCTAGGATGTTGCATAGGAACTTGCCTGCCTCCTCGTAGATCCCGTATGAGCCTACTCTATACTTCGAGGGGAGGCCTCTTCTGGCCAGCCAAACTGTTTCCCCGGTCTCCAGGTCTTCTACGAGGAAACCGGTCCTCCGCCCCGACTCTCTTACTTCAGGGGTGTAGAAACCTAGTGGTCGGCATCCCAGGCTCTTGAGGAGATCGGCTGACCTCCTGGCAATCGTGGTCTTCCCCGAGCCGGGAGGCCCTGATAACGCTATCCTCAACTCTGACCCTTCTTGTCCTTGCGTAGTTCTTTTCTAATAAACTCGACTAGGTCGCTCGACCTAATGGGCTCGAGGCCGGCTGCTTCAACGTCCTGCCTCGGGATCTTCGTTGACTGGTATACGTATATAGCCCTGCTTTCAACGACCTTGCTGGCCTTACCCGTGTTCTCTAGTTTCGCATATATCTTCTTGCTACTCGTCTTCTCGTGCTCCACGACAAACATGATGCGCTCATCCAGCTTTGCCGCGATGTCTATGCTGGACCTCTTTAGGTGGAACGCGTCTCCGCCGAGTGCTTTCACTTCCCTTATAATCCTCTCCTCATAAACGTTATGGGCCTCCTGTTCTTTCACCTGTTTGCTACTCGGCGGCTTGAAGAGGTCTATGGGGCTGAGTATGTTGCTCCCGAAGAGTTCTAGGAGCTTCCTGCCTCTCTCAATATTGGGCTCCAGGGACTCCCTCTCATATTCATATATAGTCTTCCTAGACACACCCACATACTCGGCGACATGTCCGAGGCTCATCCCTTTCTCCAGCCTGGCCTCCTTCAGTTTCTCCCCAGATATACTGACGTGATACCCGTCTTTAGCCGTCTTGACATACACCTGCCCCTTCCCGGACAGAAGTCCCTCCAGGGTGTCCGGCGTGATGGCGTAGGAGTTGTATATTGAGTATGCGACAAAGTCAGCTAGCCTATCCCCTCCCCAGCTCTCAGCGATTATAAGTGGCGTTGTCTCAATAGTCGAGGACGCACCTTGTAGCTCGTTGACCTCTGACTTGGGGAGGCTCGCCAGGTCATCCGTGACTTTGACTAGGATGCTTCTACCTTTGATTTTGGCTATTATATCTATGCTCCGCCTCATATGGCTAGGAGGGTAGTCTAGAACAGTGACTTCATCCGCATACTTGTAAAGTATGCCTATGGTCCTATAGAACAGTTCTTTAAGCCCCCTCCTAGCCATCAACGGGCAACACCCCTATGTTTTCCTCTAGGACGCATCCTCACATGGATATTATAATTGTAAGCAAACTTTTATATAATGAGAGCAACCTAGAGACCTCGCCGTACTCGAGGACGCTAACCCCCTCAACGCTGAACTCCCCCCGCAGTAACACCTCGACTATCCTCCTGTCCCACCTGTCACCGGCCACGCGGAAAACCTTCTTGCCTCCCTGATCCACGTACTCTATGATAATCGGAAGCATGGTCCGGGGATAGAGATACCAGGGAACCCTATCGGACAGCTTCTCTATCTCAACAGGGTCGAAGCGGTGCCTCGTACCGTTCTTAAGCGTTACAAAATAGTCCCTCGTCTCAAGTATGTCTTTGAGGCTCCGCCGCTTTGCTGGAAGGGAAGTGTTGAGGGAGAGTATCTCCCTATGGTATTTCCTTATAATAAACTCAGAGCCCCCCGGGGGAGGGCTCTTATCTCCGTGGAACTTCACTCCCTCTTATACCTTGCGTAGACCATTGCGTGGTCCTTGTCGAAAGGCTCCAGGTGGACTACATCGATTATTTCGAACCCGCCCTCCTGCAGGGTCTTTATCTCCCTCTTGTAGACCTCGCTAGGCTCCATTGTAACGTCAACGCTCCTAGCCTTTATCGCTAGTAGCAGGTAACCGTTGTCCTCTAGGAAGAACTTAGCGTTCCTCACCACTATAGCAGCCTGCTCCGGCTGGGCTATGTCGGCGTAGAGCCCGTTCACACCCTCGACGAGGTGCCTGTATTTCTCGGGGAACCTGGCGTCGCCCAGTATTGGATACAGGTTCTTCCTCTCCTCGACAACGAGGAGGAACTCTCTCATGACTCTAGGGGCGAACTCGACTCCATAGAGCCTCCCCTCCGGGCCTATTATGTCGCTTATGTGGCTCGGCGTGGTGCCGCTGGCTGCGCCCAGGTAGAGTATCCTGTCACCCTCCCTGATCGGTAGCTCCTCGATCCCTTTTAATAGGCTGGCCGCTAGCTTCGACCTGTAAGCGTTCCACTCCCTGTACTCCACGCCGTCTATAACGTGGAGCCTCTCGCCGTAGACCCTGTTGCCGGGGACGAGGTTCTTGGTAGCGAGTCTCTCGCTACCGTCCTCTAGTTCTATTATGTAAACACCCTTATACTTGGGGTGCTCCTCCACTTTGACCGCTTCTACCATTCAGACTCACCTCCTACCTCCTTTTCTCCCCTTCTTCCTTCTACCTTTACCACGGCCTTTCCTCGGCCTCCTAGGGGGTCTCTGGGGCTGAGGCTTCTCCTCTTTCTTACGTGCAGGCGGCTTCGCGTATATGGTCTTTATCTCCTCTATCCTCTTCCTGAGCTCCTCGTTTAGCTTGTCTCCAACGAACCTTCCGGTGAAAGCGTCTATTTTAGCGGCTATAGCGAGCTTTGAGGCTAGGGCCCTCGCTATTTTACCCCTCTGCCACCTGGGGCTCTTGTGTATGTCGGGGTACTGGAATATTATACCGTGCTTCGGGGGTCTGCCACCTGTTCTCAGGGCTCTGAACAGGGCTTTCTCTGCTCCGAGTACTTGTATAGTGCTTGCAGGCATCCTTGCTAGCCTGTCGAGGGATCCTGCTAGGCTTATCAGCCTGGCTCCCAGTAGTGGTCCTACTAGGGCGGTTATGTTCGGGGCGACTTCCTTCATTACAGTTGATATGTACCCTGCTAGGCTGTTCCTGAGCTGGTATAGCTCGTATGTGATCCTAGCCAGGGTTTGGATGGCGTCTATGTCGAACTCTGACAGGTCTGCTCCAATGCTCTTCTTGGCTGCCTCGGCTATCTTGGCGGCCTCACCCTTGTTGAACCCTAGCTTCACGAGGTTGTCCACGGTGATGTTGTCCCTGGAGCCTAGCTGGGACACTATCCTCACGTACTTCTCATGGTCCTCCACGAGGTCGTCTAGCTCTGGGAAGTGTATGGAGTACCACTCCCTGAGCCTTGCTACGAACAGGTTTATGGTCTTGTCTATATCGTCGGTGGCTCTTATAGCCTGGGCTGCTAGGAGGTCCCTCTTCTGCGCGTGGCTCCTCAGCTTCCTCCTAGTGTACTCCATTGTGGCTTTGTGCATGAAGTCCATGACTTCCTCTAGTGAGCCTTTGAACCCGGTCTCTATTGCGAGGTCGAATAGTTTGGACCTGGCATTGACTAGTACATCGTCGCCCTCGGCGTACTCGGCTTCTAAGCCTGTCCTGTTGATCTTCGGTACTAGTGATTCGTCTTCAACGTAAACCTTCTCTACCCCCTTCTCCTTCAACTCTTCTATGAGGCGTTGGAGGACTGGTGTAAGCTCTCCTTCCTCCAGCTGTAGGGCTATGTGTACTGCTTCGTCGATATCATTTGGGGGGTGACTGTAGGCTATGAGCCCCCCATCACTGGAGAACGCGTAGCTCCCCAGCACCGAGTCAAGTATGTATGCCTCCAATTCTCCGATCACCACTCACGCTTTACTGTAATATTATAAATGACCGGGGGACTATAAAATAATAGGCCGCCCGAGGGTTCCAAACTTAAATACCCCCGGGCACACATGTTTCCCCGTAGAGGAGGTGTACTAGATTGCCAAGCCACGGCTCGCTGACTAAGGCAGGTAGGGTTAGAGAGCTAACGCCCAAGATAGAGCCTAAGCCTAAGAAGAACAAGCCTCCCCGCATAAGGAACAGGCTCAAATACACCATAAGGGTGCTACAGGCATCCGCACAGCAGGGGAGGAGGCGCAGAAGGTTCTAACACCCCTGGAATACTTGGTCATAACCTACAACTATTTTACTTGTATCTAGTTAAAATACCTGGAAGCTCAACCTCTTTTAACTTGATACACGTATTTGACCTAGCCTGGCTGTGGTAGGTGTGCAATTCTTGGAGGAGACAGAGTACCGTGGGGTTGTCGCGGAGAAACTGAGGGAGGCAGGAGCCTCTATAGGAAGCATTGTGAAGGTAAAGAGAAGTGACGGCCTAACCGTTGAGGGGCGAGTCCTCCCTAGATACATGATGTCCTCTCCCGACGTGCTTGTATTAAAGTTGAAGAACGGTTACAACATAGGGGTCAGGATCGACGATAACACCGTGATAGAAAGCTTGGGTATAGAAGAGCCGGGAGGCCCTGTCGGGGCACCCGCCCCCCTAGCAGAGTATGGCGAGGCAACCGGGAAGCACAAGGTGTACATAATTGGTACCGGAGGAACCATTGCGAGTAGAATAGACTACAGGACAGGAGCGGTTTACCCGTACATAAGCACTGAGGAACTATTGCAAGCAGTCCCAGAGCTCACCCAGATAGCGGACATCGAAGTCCTCGAGTTATACAATATCTTCAGCGAAGACATGACGCCCAGCCACTGGAGGAGAATAGCCGAGAAAGCCGCTGAGCTATACGCCCAGGGCGCAGAGGGAGTCGTAATAGCACACGGGACAGACACAATGGGCTACACCGCGGCCGCGCTGGCCTTCGCTTTCAGGGAGACTCTCCCCGGCCCCCTAGTCCTAACAGGGAGCCAGAGGAGCAGTGATAGGCCGAGCAGCGACTCCGCTTTCAATATTATATCTTCGGTCCTCGTGGCGGCTGAGAGCAGTATAAGGGAGAGCATGGTGGTCATGCATGGTGTTACAGGGGACGAGTACGCCCTAGCACATAGAGGCGTAAGGATAAGAAAGATGCATACAAGCAGGAGAGACGCGTTCCAATCGATAAACGCCATGCCGCTCCTCAAAATATTCCCGGAGAAACATCTGATGGAGCCTATCGGCAGACCATTGTTCGAGAAGCCCTTCAACGGCGAAATAGACCTACGCCCAGATTTCTCGGATCGTATAGGGTTCATCAAGCATTACCCTGGAATGACAGGGGACCTCATAGACATGCTGGTCGACAGGGGTTACAAGGGAATAGTTATAGAGGGAACAGGCTTCGGGCACGTCTCTAACGCAGCGATAAAAAGCATAGAGAGAGCGGTTGACAGCGGGATACCTGTGGTAGCGGCCAGCCAATGCCTGTTCGGCCGGGTTAACCTTAATGTCTACTCTACTGGCCGTAGAATGCTTAAGGCCGGGGTTATACCGGCGGAGGACATGCTGCCCGAGACGGCCTACGTTAAGCTTTCCTGGCTAGTGGGACAGGGCTTGGAGTATCGTGAGATCAAAAAGGTCTTCACTAACAGCCTCGTCGGAGAGGTGAGTGACAGGGTTACACTTAGGAGTTACCCGAGGTGGTATCATGGCTGAAAAACTGGATTACCGGGAACTCGGGCTTAAGGTCGGACTAGAAATACACCAGCAACTGGCGACCAGACACAAACTGTTCTGCGGCTGTCCAGCCGACCTAGCCCCCGAGGACGAGGAAGAGGACGAGTTCACTAGGAGGCTAAGGCCTACTAGGAGCGAGCTCGGCGAAATAGATCCCGCGGCGCTCTTCGAGTGGAGGAAAGGGAGAAGATACCATTACAAGGCCCCAGTAGAGCACTCCTGCCTCGTCGAGGCAGACGAGGAGCCTCCTCACCCCTTGAACAGGGAGGCTCTCCTAGTCACACTAGGATTCGCAATGGCCCTAGGCTCTAAACCCGTGGACGAAGTCTACACTATGAGGAAGATCGTGATAGACGGCAGCAACACGAGCGGCTTCCAGAGAACATCGCTCATAGCACTAGGAGGCAGCATACTGGTAGAGGGGAAGAGGATTGGTATTCAAACAGTCGTCCTGGAGGAGGACGCATCTAGGAAACTAGGGGAGGAGGGAGTCACAACTAAATACAGGCTGGACAGACTAGGCATACCGCTAATAGAGGTCTCAACCGCTCCTGACATCGAGTCCCCGGAGGAAGCCAAGAACGCCGCCTACCACCTAGGACTACTCTTCAGGCTGACAGGAAAGGTTCGCAGAGGAATCGGTACCATCAGGCAGGATATCAATGTGAGCATACGCGGAGGCGCGGTCACGGAGATAAAGGGAGTCCAGACACTCGAGCTCATACCGAAAGCCGTGGAAATGGAGGCCCTCCGCCAGCACAGGCTCCTACAGCTAAGGGAGATCCTCCGGGAAAAGGGGCTTTCCCCGGGCGATATAACCCTAGACATCCGGGACCTGACACCAGTGCTCCAAGGCACGAAGAGCAAGATAATCCGGAGAGTCCTGAAGAAAGGAGGAAAAGTCCTTGGAGTTCCTCTGAGAGGCATGAAAGGAGTACCCGGCTACCAGCTAGTCCCTGGGAGGAGATTCGGGACAGAGCTAGCCGACTACGCGAGGTTCTGGGCAGGAGTAGGAGGTCTCTTCCACAGCGACGAACTACCAAACTACGGGATAACCAGCAGTGAAGTAGAGGAGATATACAGCCGCCTCGGCCTCGACCCCTCGAAGGACGCTTTTATACTCGTAGCAGACGAGGAGGAGAAAGCTAGGAAAGCACTGTCCGCCGTGGTCGAGAGGATAAAACAGGCCTTCCAAGGAGTCCCAGAGGAAACCAGGCAGTGCCTCCCAGATGGAACCACCAGATTCCTCCGGCCCAGGCCCGGCAGCGCGAGAATGTACCCGGAGACGGACATACCGCCAACCCCCGTCACAAGAGAGTTGTTAGAAGAAGCTGAGAAATACAAGCCGGAGGACCCGGAGGTACTCGTAAAGAATCTCTCAGAGAAATACGGTCTCAACAAACAGCTAGCGCTACAGCTAGTCAGATCCCCCCATCTAGACGATTTCATAGATGCTGCGGAGAAATACAAGGGGAAACTGAGCCCTACATGGATAGCCAGCGTCTACACCAACCTCATCCCAATGCTTAGAAGTGAAGGAGTAAATGTTGACGCGGTTAGTAATGAGAAAATAGAAGAGCTTCTAGACTCGATATCAAGGGGAGAACTCGGGAAAGAAGCGGCCGAGGATGTGCTGAGGAAGCTAGCAGAGGAGCCCGGCAAGAAGATCAGTGAAATAGCGGAGGAACTGGGTCTACTAGGGTTAAAAGAGGATGATGTAAGGGAACTAACCAGGAAGATCATAGAGGAGAACTCGAGAACAGTACTAGAGAAGAAAGAAAGGGCGTTCGGCCTAGTAATGGGTAGAGTAATGAGCAAGGTAAGAGGAAGATTCGACGGAAAAAGAACAGCGGAAATCGTTAGGGAAGAGCTGAAGCGTTACCTAGAGGAGAAAGGTTAACTCTAAATCCATCTAACCCCCATTCCTTACTTTCGAGGGGGATGACGAGTACTCCCGACACAGAGTAACTCCCGACATGAAGAGAAGGCATTTGTACGACCCCTCACCTCCTGCTGTCAGCATGCCTTATCACAAGCCACCAGGAGGCGAGCCATAACAATGTTAGTACCAGGCCTACCAGGGTGATTTTAGCCCTCCAAACAATACTCTGGCTCTCATCGAAGAGCTTGAAGACAACTATGTCCAGGAGGAGGAAGCTAGTAACCCCGTAGATGAACACTATAAGGACCCTCCTAAGGGAGCCTAGAACCCTCCTAAAGTCAAGCCTCGGGCAATCCTCCACAGATATCCCTCCTCCCTCGTAGTGGAATAAAAGAAGTAACATATTATATATTACTGGGAACAGCACCTGTAAACAGCGTCCCACCAAGCAAAGAGCCCCAGGGAAAATATCAGGACCAGGCGGAGCTGGGAGTAATGAACATAACAGAAATCCCCCACGTCACAAAGCCCGCTGGAGTCAGCTGGGAAAGCTTCATAATAGCCCTAACCCTCTACCTGACAGGGCTCCTCCTCAGCTTCGCCCGGTGGTACGTTCTACTCAGGAGCTACGGTGTTAGAGAGAGCTTCCAACGGGTCTCCCTGGCATATCTCTCGAGCTATGCTGTTTTTTCATTCACCCCTCTGGGTAGACTGGGATCAGAAGGCTACAGGGTAACAATAATCCTCCGAGACAAGCCGGGCCCCGGTGTTATTGCGAGCGTGGCTTTCGAGAGAATACTTGATGGCCTCGCAATTCTAGGACTGTTCCTAGGCTGGGTTACAGGTGTCATCCTAGGAGTAGATCCCCTCTACACGAGTGTGGGGTTCATGGTGGCGGTACCATTCCTCCTGAGCTTGCAGGGAGGCCTCTCCAGGTACAGCATAAGGATAGAAGGATGGCTGAACAGGCTCCCAAGAGTCGGCAAGTACCTGTCGAAATTCATGGGATCGGATTCTCCTCCCAGCAAGGAGCCCGAAAGAGCTCCCAGGCTAGTATCCGCGTTTATCACGGTTTCAATGTGGCTCATAAACATGCTTCACATAGCAGTGTTACTGAAGGCGCTCGGGGTCAGGAACGTCCTGCTGGGCGCTCCGGCTGTCCTCCTTGTCGAGATGCTCGGGCTGGGTCTACCAGTTCCTATACCGGCGGGCCTCGGTGTGATGGATTTCCTCACAGCGATAACTCTAAAGGCTGCCGGTCTAGGAACCGGGTTTGTGGGGCAGTACCTCCTGGTTGAGAGGGTTATTATTACCGTTATACCGGGTATACTGGGCTTGCTTGCTATGGTGCACCTCGGGGTTAAGTTAATTTGGCGGAGGAGGGGTAATGGGTATATAGATAACTTATAATTTACCTGGTATTTCACAATGTTAAATACGGGGTCTCGTAAGGCATATAGAGTTGATGGAAATGCGGTGGTTCCCAGGGGGATACGGCGGAGGATGGAGACGGAGGGAAGGACTATTGAGGCAGAACGACATGTACAGCACAAGCGACCCAGTACTAGAGAGCGTCCCAGCGGGTAGGAGGGTCAGAGTCAAGTACATCCTAGGAGGATGGAACGCTGCAAGCCGCCTAGCCTCTATGGGTATAGTTAAGGGAGCGGAGGTAGAGGTGGTCAAGAACGATATCAACTACCCCTGGACCCCTATAATCGTCAGAGTAAACGGTGTGGAAATCGCCCTCGGCCGGGGCATAGCTTCCAAAGTCATGGTGGAGTACATAGACCAGAGTAACTAGACGGGCAAGCCGGAGCCACCAATAGCGTACCAGGGGATGCTAGGGAATGAGCAGTCGCGACCACAGAGACTACGGGTACAAGCTGGAGGCCCTAAGGGAGTGCGATATCAAGGTCGTCCTACTAGGCCCTCCTAACACTGGTAAATCAACGCTCTTCAACGTACTAACCGGCGGGAACGTACTCGTGGCAAACTGGCCCGGCGTGACAGTCGACATAGACATTGGGAAGATGAAAATAGACGGAAAACACATTTGCCTAGTAGACCTCCCGGGTACATACAGCCTCTACCCCACAACTATAGAGGAGAAAATAGCCGAGTCATTCATCCTAGACAATAACCCGGACTGGATAATCGTGCTGGTAGACGCTACGACACCGGAGAAGAGCCTTGGCCTTCTAGTGCAGGCAATAGAAGCCTTCGGCAACCGGGTCATCGCTGTGCTTACGAAGAAAGCGTTAATGCACGGTCTAGGAATACATATCGACGTAGAGGGGCTTAAGAAGGATCTAGGAGTCACTATAATTGAGACATCTGCTCTAGAGGGAATAGGTGTAGACGAGCTCAAACAGACAATAACAAAAGAGCCTCCACCTGTGGAGTCCCTTGTTAATGGAATTATAATAAACTATGGCTCCCTGGAGATATACATAAACAACCTAGCCGGAGACAAGGAAGTAATCGAGTTCGCCCTGGAGCACAGAGTGTCTCCCAGGTATGTAGCCATATCACTTCTACTCGAAGACCCAGTCATGCTCGACAGGGTTACCCTTTCTGTCAAGGAGAAAGCTTTGAGGGTTCTAGACGAGGCCAAGCAAGTCTACCCTTCAGGGCTGAACCATGTAATATTCGAGAAACGATACGACTATGTGGACAGGCTGGCCGAGAAGCATATCGTGAGGGTTAAAGAGTCAAAAATGATGGACCGGATAGACGCGTTGCTAACACACCCTATTCTCGGGCCCATAAACAGTCTACTCCTAATATTCACGGTTTTCCTCGGAGTATTCTCGGTTAACACAGGGTTCCCCCTGAACGTATTGCTAGACGCGTTCGGCTACCACAGGGCGGCCGAGCTAGTAGGAGAGTATAGTCTCACATCAATACTCGGAGAATTCTTCGACTACCTGGCAAACGCGACGTATAACGCTATAGGAGGCCAGCTCGGAGACTTACTCGGCAACGGTATAATCGGAGGAGTAGGGGCCGTACTCAGCTTTGTCCCCCTCGTGCTAATGGTGTATTTCTTCCTGGGAATACTAGAAGACACAGGTATAATATCTAGGATAGCATCCAGCCTACACCCCTTCCTAGAGCCCTTCGGCCTCACGGGGAGAAGCGTTTTCCCCTTATTCATATCTCTAGGATGCAACGTCCCAGGAGTGTACTCTACTAGGGCCAGCAGTGTAGAGGAGAGGGTGAAGTCGATATGGGCCATACCGTTCATACCGTGCCAGGCCCGCTTAGTGGTAATGATCGCCTTCTCCGACGCGTTCTTCCATGACCCTCTATCGAAGACTGTGGCACTCCTAGGCCTATACACGGCAGGTGTAGCCGCTGCACTCTTGACCAGTGTTATAGCAAGCATCTTCTTCAAGGAGAAAATGGGTATAGAGAGGAGGACGCCTCTAATACTGGAACTCCCATACCTCCACAAGCCCTCCTGGAAAGTGGTGTACTGGATAACTAGAGATAACACATGGCACTTCATCAAGAAGGCTGGTACCATCATTTTCGCTATGAGCATAGTAATATGGTTCCTCCTGAACTACGGTCCATCAGGATACACGGGGAGC
>Ga0256831_1000736_pt1 | contig 17228 bp, 17 predicted proteins | sample 132544metaG_FD_189087 | JGI IMG/M metagenome (GOLD analysis project Ga0256831, IMG submission 189087) | Hydrothermal vent microbial communities from Lau Basin, Pacific Ocean - 132-544 | ecosystem: Environmental > Aquatic > Marine > Hydrothermal vents | place: Pacific Ocean: Lau Basin | collected...
ATAGGGGAGGACTTGCAGTTAGATAGACAGTCACGTCGCTCAAGTTCGTATCTGGAACCAACCTTACGACTACGTCTCCCTTCGAGTTAACGTAAACGCGACTCTCAACTGAAACTACTTTGAACTCCGGTGCCTTCCTAACGTGAACTCCGAAGGGAACTTCGTCACTCACCCTCAACCTACCGTAATCGTCGACGTAAACCGCTTTGATCTTAAAGGTGTAGTTTCCCTCGTCTTTGGCGTTGATATTCACGTAGAAGGTTGCTTTAGCGGTTCCGTTGGGTTTCAAATCTCCGACGAAGTAAGCGGATTGAAACGCTGTTTGAGTGGTAGGTGTTTGAGTGGGAAGAGTTGACATCTGCGGTATCTTTGTTAGAGTTGTCTGCATAGCGGGTTGTGGCATTGCGGTTTCGGGAGGAGCAACCGCTTTAAATTCTGGTGGAGTTTCCAGAACGAGGTAGGCGTTTTTGGCTATTTTCTCACCCACGTTCTTTACTTCGACCGTTATCTTTCCCTTGCCCTTTCCTATCATGTTTTCAGATTTTACGCTCAAAATCTTCAATCTGACGTCCTTCTCATCGACGAAAACAGTTAGGGGTATCTCTAACTCCACCCTCTTGTATCTAAGCTTGTAATACTCCGTTACGGGCTGATACCTGTATATATACGTCGCGTTCGCTTCGTCGTTATCAACGACCTGCTTTTGGTAGAACGTCCAGCTTTGAGGTAGCGTTTCGACGTCAACGAGGTCGTCTATGATGTCGTAACTCACCTTGAGCTTCAACTCGTATCTCCCAGCCTTCGCATCATCCTTAACCTTGACGACGAACTGCAAACGAACTGGTTTGAATGGAGGTAGAGCTGGAATTCTCTGTTCCGATGTTTTTACGGTTATGTAATCGTTCCCCACAAGAGTTATATTCACGTTGTAAGCTGTGAAAAGCATGTCCTCCCTACCTGAGAAGAACATTGCCTCCTTCTGATCGAAGTAGTCGACCTTAACCCTCTTTGCGGGATTGTAAACTACGACGTTCAGAACGTTTGTTCCCCTTATCAGATGATCGCTTCCCACCACGTAGGCTGTAACGTTCGGTTTCTCCTCGTAGCTTAAGGCCGAAACCTGCGACGTCAGGGCTATCAGTATCAAAATCGGTAGTAACCTCTTCATGGTATCACCTGTCGTAGCATGAGCTACGAAATGATATTTATACTTTTCTGAGTTGACTTCTCAATATGCTCGTGGAAGTTCTGAAGTCGTTCGGGTTGAGCGAATACGAAGCAAAGGCTTTACTTGCACTTCTATCGAGGGGAACTTTAACCGCTAAGGAGATAGCTGAGATTGCGAAGATTCCGAGAACTTCCGTTTACGACGTCATGAACTCTCTAATTTCCAAAGGACTGGTTGAGGCTTTCGGTAAGCCCATGAAGTTCAAGGCTTTGAGATCGGAGGAGATAGTTGGGATACTGAGCAAGAGGGTCGAGAAGAACATTGAGATACTGAGGAGGGAGTTGCCCAAGTTCGAGAAAGAGGAGGTTGAGGAGGTTAGGGTTTACAGGAACGAAACGGTTATAGAGAAGATATCCTTCCTAATCTCAAACGCAAGGAAGCTCGTGATACTCATGACATACATACCCGAGTGGCTTGCGAGGATGATAAACGAGTCGAAAGCGGAGAAGGTTGTCATCTCTTCAAATCCCGATAAAGTCACTGCCAAAGAGGTTTACAAACTTGATAAGGAATTCAAAGGTAAGGCCCACGGACTCATTATAGTGGACGACAGATACGTCATGTTCACGTTCATAAACGAGGAGAAGATTGGAATTCTCAGCGACGGGCATAGCGTAATACAGTTTTCAAAGCTTCTCGTCGATTCGCTCATAGAGGTGATAGGGTGATCGCGAGGGAGAGGATATTCAGAGTAGGGGAAAGGATCGTGAAGTGTAGTCCCGACAATCTGAAGGCCCTCCTTAGGGGTTTGAAGTTGGTCGAAAACGTTGGAGATGGCGTTGAGGAGATTCGCATAGATGAAATTCCGATCGAGAGGGTTGAGTGCAGGGAGAGATGGAAGATTGAAGAGATCGAGAGGCACTTGGGTTTGATAGACCTGAACGATCCCACCAAGGCACATCACATCGCCGTTATTGTCGGAAAGGATGGGATGGTTGCGAGGGCTACGGACGTGAGCAGGCACAACGCAATTCTGAAGGTTTTGGGGATGTGTTCGGTTGATCTCAGCAGAGTTTTCCTCCTTACGTCGTCGCGGGTAACCTTCGATTTAGCATATTTGTGCTGTAGGGCCAAGGTTCCCGTTTTGGTCACCAAGAAGTCCGTAACGGACCTTGCTTTGGAGGTTTGTAAAAGGTCCGGAATGACGCTCGTTTCCTTCGGGAACAGGATAATCGTCGGTGATAACGTTGAATGTGGCTATTCTGGCTGGAGGAAGGGGTAAAAGGATAGGGATGGACAAGGGTTTTCTCAGGTTTAAAGGTAGGTTGTTCGGTGAGATACTCGTCGAGAGGTTTAGAGATTGCAACGCGGTTTTCGTCTGCAGGGATGAGGAACAGGCAAAGATTTACGAGAGAACTTTTAAATGCACCGTCATAACGGACGTTGTAAGAAACTACAGTCCGTTGGCCGGAATCCTCTCAGCTTTGGAATACTTTGAGGATTACACCCTGATTTTGGCAGTTGATATGCCCTTCGTTAAGAGGAGGTTGGCCGAATTTATATACGAGAGGGCGAGAGGTTACGACGCACTGATTCCAACTTGGAGTGACGGAAAAAAAGAACCCCTACTGGCGTGTTACTCACCCAACGCCATACCAGAAATAAGGAGGAGCATAGAGAGGGGGATAAAGAGGGTCGTAAAGCCACTTGAGAAACTTAAAACGCTTTTCTACCCCATAGAACTTCTAAGGATCTACGACGAAAATCTTATTTCGTTTACAAACGTAAATACACCTAAGGACTTGGAGATGATAGAATGCTTGTCGATAGATTTGGAAGGCCTGTAAGGCATTTGAGGATCTCCGTAACCTCGAAGTGCAACATGAACTGCATTTACTGTCACAGAGAGGGAATGGTTGATCCAAAAGATGACATGGAAGTCGACGAGATAGTCAAGATTTGTAAAGCGTTTTACGATCTCGGAGTTAAGAAGGTGAAGATCACCGGCGGTGAGCCCCTCGTAAGAAGAGATATAGTCGAGATCGTTAAGGAGATGCCGAAGTTCGATGAGATTTCGATGGTTACGAACGGCTACTACCTATCGAAATACGCCTACGAGCTCAGGGAGGTCGGATTGGATAGGGTCAACGTGAGCTTGGACACGCTCAACCCAGAAACCTACAGATTTGTAACTGGGGTTAGGGGGCTCGATAGGGTTTTGGATGGTATCGAGCAGGCTTACAACGCGGGACTTTTACCTATAAAGCTGAACATGGTCGTAATGAAAGGCGTGAACGAGCACGAGATCGACGATCTGTTGGAATACTCTTCGAAGTTTAACGATAGGAGTATAGGGGTTATACTTCAACTGATAGAGCTCGTTGGAAACGACCGCTACCACGTATCTTTGGAAGACGTGGAGGAAAGAATTAAGAGAATGGCGAAGATAACGATAACGAGGGGACTGCATGCGAGGAGACAATACGTTTTCGACAACAGGGCTGTCGAGTTCGTCAGACCATTTCACAAAGAGTTTTGCATGCACTGCACGCGGATAAGGGTAACTTCGGATGGCAAGATAAAACCCTGTCTCCTAAGGGACACGACCGTTGACGTCAGGGGACTTGACGGGGAAGAGCTTTACGAGGCCATAAAAAAGGCCGTCGATTTGAGAGAGCCTTACGTAAGGTATTAAATTCTGATAGATTTAAGTTGATCTATGAGGTTCAAGGAGTTTGCGGAGTTCTGTGCGATCGTTGAAAGGGTATCTTCAACGCTCGAGATGACGGGTAGAATTGCATCCTTCTTAAGGAGGATTGAAGACGATGACGACCTCTACAACGTCGTTCACTTTCTGATGGGAAGGGTTTTTCCTCCTTGGGATGAGAGGGAGTTGGGTGTTGGAATTGGACTGATATGCAAGGCTCTGGAAAACGTTACGGGAGTTAAGAAGGAGAGAATTGAGGGGATGATAAAGGAATACGGCGATCTGGGTTTGGTTGCGGAGAGGTTGCTGAAGGGAAGGGGTATAAGGAGTCTTTTTGCGGAGGAGCTGACGATAAAGAAGGTAAGGGAGATTTTTGACGAGATTGCAAGTTTGACCGGAGAAGGAAGTCAGAAGAGGAAGATTCTGCTTTTAACTGGATTGTATGGTTCTGCATCACCCATAGAGGCGAGGTATCTCACGAGGCTCATGTTGGGGGAGATGCGGTTGGGAATTGGGGAGGGAATAATGAGAGACGCGATTGCGAGGGCTTGGGGGATAGATGTCGGTCTGGTCGAAAGGGCCTACATGATCGTCAACGACTTGGGTAAGGTAGCCATAATAGCCAAGAGGGAGGGTAAGGAGGGATTGAAGAACGTGAGGATTCAGCTTCACATTCCTGTTAAGATGATGCTCGCTCAAGTCGCTGGAAGCGTTGAAGAGGCCTTGAGGGAGATGAAGGTCGTTGCGGTCGAATGGAAATACGACGGAAGTAGGGTGCAAGTGCATTACGGTAACGGTAGGGTAACGATTTACTCGAGGAGGTTGGAGAACGTGACAAAAGCCTTACCCGAGATAGTCGAAGAGATAAAGAGGTGTGTGAAGGAGGGGGTTATACTCGACGGAGAGGTTATAGCCGTAAAAGACGGAAAGCCCATGCCGTTTCAAGAGGTTTTGAGGAGGTTTAGGAGGAAGCACGAGATAACCAAGGCTATGGAGAAGATACCTTTGGAGGTTTACTTCTTCGACGTCCTCTACAACGACGGTGAGGTTATAGACTTGCCTTTAAAGGAGAGGAGGAAGATACTGGAGTCTGTAATTAGGGAGTCGAACGTAGTCAAGGTTGCGAAGCAGGTTGTAACGGATAAAAAGGAGGAGATCGAGAAGGTTTTCAGAGAGGCTTTGGAGAGGGGTCACGAGGGAGCTATGCTGAAAAATCCCAACTCCCCATACGTTCCCGGTAAAAGGGGGAGGCACTGGTTGAAGCTTAAGGAGGTAATGGAGACTTTGGATTTGGTCGTCGTTGGAGGGGAGTGGGGTGAGGGAAGGAGGAGTCATCTTATAAGTTCCTTCGAACTCGCATGTTTGGACAGCAAGACGGGAAGGCTTTTGAGAATAGGCCAAGTCGGAACTGGATTCACAGACGAGGACTTGGAAGAGCTGACAGAACTTCTCAAACCGTTGATAGTTAGAGAGGAGGGTAAGAAGGTTTACTTCAGACCCAAGGTCGTTTTCGAAGTTGCCTATCAGGAGATTCAGAAGAGTCCGAAGTATGAGAGCGGTTTCGCCCTGAGATTTCCGAGGTTCGTTAGGGTCAGATACGACAAGGGTGTAGAAGATGCGGATACCATAGATAGGGTTAGGGAGCTTTACGAAAGACAGTTCAGTCCTTAAAAACGTCGAAAAGGGCTATCCTCTCCCTTATCAAGAGTGGAAGTTTTTCCAATCCAACAACCTTTAACTCCTCATCGCTTATACCGTAAAGCCTTTTAACGTTTTCAATCCTCTCTTCATCTATCTTGACAACCTCCCTCTCCGTAAAAACTTCCTTCAACTTACCCTCGCACGAAACGTCCAAAACGACTAAAACAACCTCGTTTAAACCCTCTTTAACACCCACCTTAATCGCATCTCTTATCTGCCTCGTAGCGGAGAAGTATAGAAGGATTTCGAGGGGAAGCGTTTTTGCCACGTTTCTGCCTTCCCTCCAAGACTTTACAGCCTTCTTAACCGCAAAATCTACCACGCCCAAATCTACAACGTATTTGGCGTCTATAACTGCGACGCACTCTCCGAACTCTTTTAAGAAATCTTCGAGCGATTCCACCTTCAGAACTCCCTGCCTTATCATGTAACCACCTAAAAGTATATCTGCCCGCCCAACCTATCTCTCGTGGGGATGAAGAGGGAGAGTCGAACTGATCTGTGATGAAGTTACTCCTGACTGACCGAACATTTTTATACAGATTTTGAAAGGTCACGTTAAGGATGATGAGTGGGGTAGCTTCTGATTTGTGATGAGCCTTACCACTCCTGACTTACCTGAAGTATCTCAAGTCCTCGTCGCTTCTATACTGTTGCATAACTTGCTCCTGCATCTCCCTTATTTGCTCGATGAACTTCTCCATCTCCTTCGCCCTCTCCTCAAGGGCTTCGACGCTGACCTTTATGTTGAGGATCTTCATCAGAACGTCCAAAACCGCTTTCGCACTCTTGGGATCGACCATGTATCCGGAGGTTACACCCATGAGACAAGCGGCCTCTATCCCTTCGAGCTGAGAAACACCCAAGAGCAATCCAGAAGCACCGATTATCCCACCGCTTGGCTCTCCCCTCTCGAACTTCACACCGAACCTCTTCAACTCCTCGACGAGCTCGGGTGTGTTTGCGGCACCTATGACGTATGGCTCTTCAACCAGCTTACCAACGCCGTAACCACCCAGGGTGAAAATCCTCTTGGCCTTGAACCTCTTTGCTATCTCCATGTAGGCGTTTACGAGTTCGTAGTGACCAACTCCGTCCATGCTCTGAAAGTCCCCGACGAGTATCAGTAAATCCGGGGCTTCATCGTTGGACTTGTAAGCGTAAACCTCGTTCTTCGGAAGTCTTATCGTTCCGTCTTCGTTCACCATGACTTGGGGTGGGAAGTGGTGGGAGTATATTTCAACAACCTTCACCGTATCGAGTTCCCTCACGAGATGATCAGCAACGAGTTTACCTACGTGTCCGATCCCGGGCAGACCCTCTATGAACACGGGGTTCTCCAAACTCAACTCTTCAGGTTCTTTCAAATACCTAACGTCAACCCTCTTCAGCATGTCTCCACCTCCCTATGTTGAAGAAACCCACCTCCTTTCTCAACTTCCTCCTATACTTACCGTAAGGGTCTTCGGGAGAGAACTTTGGTGGTATCGGCATGAAAGTCCTTTCCCCGCATTTCGGACACGTATCTTTGAGAGTGTAGGTTCCGCACTTCGGGCACTTTCTCATCTTTACCTTCATGAACCCGATAGATTTCGGAGTTTAAAGTCTTTTTCTTTCAGATCAGGGCCCTTTCAACGAGCTCTATAGCCTTATCTATCTCCCTCTTCAACACTTCTGGCAATCCCTTTACGTCTATCTCCATGAATCCCCTTATGAGCATAGATACCGCCTCATCTCTACTCAGCCCTCTCGTCATGAGGTAGAATATCTCGTCTTCCGCTATCTTGCCTATCGCAGCCTCGTGGCTTAAATCGACGTTCGGATTTCTCGCCTCCAACTCTGGGATTGCGTGAATTACCCCCTCCTTTATTATCATACCCTTGCACTCCAAGTGACCCCTCACGTTTTCGGAGTTCCCTATCAGGTGTCCCCTTGCAACTATCTTCCCACCCCTGCTTATACTCCTCGAAACTATCTCGGCGGAACTGTTTTCTCCGTTCAGGTAAACCCTGCTACCCAAGTCAATCTCAGAATTTTCGAATCCGACGACGACGCTACTCAGAATAGCTTTGGCGTTTCTATCCAAGTATGCGGTCGGGTAGGATTTAAGATACCTGACGGGGCTTAGGAGGATGTAGTTGTTTATGAAAACTCCGTTCTCCTCAACCTTTATACCCGTCTTCGGCAAAACTTCGTTCTCCTCCTTCCAGTTGTGTATCATGGTGAAGGTCAGCTTTGCGTTCCTCTTAACGTAGAACTCCGATATTCCGTAGTGAACTCCAGAGAGCCTTTCCGAAGTGCATCCCGTTATCAAATTCAGCTCCGCGTTCTCCTCGACTATCACTATGTTGTGAACATTCTGACTTTTGATACGTTTTAGGTATAGACAGGCTTCGACGGGAAATTCTACCTTGACTCCCCTTGGCACCCTTATGAAGTAGCCGTCGAAATCACCTTCCTGCCTCTCGACCAACTTCCAGCTGAACTCCTCAAGCCAACCGTATCTCTTCAAAGCTTCCTTCGTGCTTAAAATCTCTACGCCCCTCGCAAAGCTCACCTTGGGTTGGTCATCGATCATTATGAAACTCGCCGACCTTTTTGATGGATCGTTTTCGATTCCAACCTTCTTCAAATCCTCCTTCAGAGAGTCCTCAGACATTTCCTAACACACTCCTCGTAACCAAACCTTTCGACGGTCTTCAAAATGTCGTATGGATCACCCATACACGCGATCCTACCCTTATACATTATGACGCCGTAATCCGCATCGACGTATTTGAGTATTTGACCCGTGTGGGTTATTATTATACCCGACTTCTTCCTGTCCTTCCTATCCCTCTCAAGCAGGATTTTTATGGCCTCACCTATAACCGCTACGTTCTCCAAATCGACACCGCTGTCCGGTTCGTCCAGCATGACGAACTCCGGATTCATCAGTAGGAGTTGTAACAACTCCGATCTCTTTACCTCTCCTCCCGAAAATCCGACGTTCAAATCCCTGTCCAAGAGGTTCTCCATCTTCAAGAGCTTAACGTATTCCTCTATCTTATCTTCCGTTCCCCCAATCCTCGCACAGTGCTTCACAATGTCCCTCAACTTAACGCCCGAAATCTTCGGGGGATTTTGATACGATACACCAATACCCATCTTCACCCTCTCGTTGGCCGGCAAATCTGTTATGTCCCTCCCCTTAAATATTATCCTACCGTCGTATATCTTGTAGTTCGGATGCCCCGCTATCGCCATAAGCAACGTCGATTTTCCGCTCCCATTTGGGCCGAAGAGAGCTAAGGTTTGCCCCTCCTGAATGTAGAGGTTTACGTTTTGGAGGATTCTCTTTCCGTTGACTTCAACACCCAAGTTCACGATCCTCATGACGCCTTTGTCCATCGAAGGAATTTTGAGGAGATTAGCTAAAAATCTTTTGGGATTTAGAATTCAACGATATCCACCTCACCGTCGTCAACTATCGCAAACGTCCTCTTTCCGGTTAGGTAACCGCAAACCTCACTGGGGTTTATCACGATCTTTTCCTCCAACCTCTCTATCTTCGCCTCGTGAGTGTGTCCGAGAATGAGATACCTGTGATCGGTCTTTTTCAAAATCTCGACTACCCTTGGATCGGTTCCGTGGTAAACCACACCGTTTGGAAACTCAACTATCTCACCCAGAACCCATCCCATCTCTTCCGCGATCTTCGTGAGTATCCTCCTTTCCCCGTCGTTGTTTCCGAATGCTACGTAGAAAGTCTTGCCCAACTCCGCCAGAGCCTTCATCGAAAACGGTGCTATTACGTCTCCCGCGTGAACTACGAATTCGAACCTCTCCCCCTTCAGGTTGTCTATCAGGTCTCTTATAGCTTCGAGGTTGTCGTGAGTGTCCGATATCGCGACGAACCTCATGCACATTTGTTTGCTATCCTAAATTTATATCTCTTCCCTCCTTTATTAGGGCGTAATTTTAAAACAGTATCTGTGATGTGGTAGTAGACGTTTCTACCATCGACGATTTTCTCTACGAATGATGCTTTGATTAGAGTTTTGATAGCTCTGTTTAGGGAAGCGTCGGGAATAGATCTTTGCTCCACCGATTCCAAATGTCTCTTAATCTCACCCCAAGTTTTCTTACCCGTTGCTATGGCTTTTGCGATCTCAAAAATTCTTTTTTCTGCTGGTCTGTGCTTTTCTAAAAACTTGTTGAACTCTTCGAACGAAATTTTGCTGGCTTCACCTAAAACTTCTTCAACCACGTCCTTAGAAGTCTTCTCCAAGCATTTCAAGCCGAAGTGAACGAGCCAGCCGACGATTCCGTCGAGCTTCTCGCAAGCGTAATTTGTAACATCTTTTTCAACGTCCAATCCTACCTGCTCGAATCCCTTTAAGAGGAAATCCTTACTCTTGAAGTAATCGAAACTTTCCGACCTTATTTCTCTGAAGTATCTGCCGTAAAGCGGAGCTTTCGAATTTTCAACGCCTAAAAAGTCGTAGAGTAAACCGATTTCCGATCCGCTTAGGACGATCTTCAAGTCGGAGTGGTCGTAGAGGTAAGCCAACACCTTAGCCAGCTCTCTGCCTATAGGCCCTCTTAAGTATTGAACCTCGTCAAAGACCAACAAGACCTCGTAATCTTCGAGATTTCTCAATAGCTCTACCAGATCAACCCTTTTCTCTCCCCACGAAAGGCTTATACCACTCCCAAACACATGAACTCCAGTTATCCTCTTCAGCTCGTTAAAAATTTGAAAATCTGTTTTAGTCCCTCAAATACCATACTCCATTACGTTTTAAATATTCCCACATAACCTCCAAAGCCCTCAACTCCCTCTCGCTTCCGCACTTCCTCACGATCTCGGAGTAGTATCTGACCTTCTCGATTAGGGATGGGTTTTCCTTCAAACGCGTTGCGTGAACCAAAGCCTCTATAATCGCGTTGAATCCCCTATTTACGGCCCTCAAGTCCCTTCTAACGACTCCCCCCTCAATCAGCTTGAGCTCCGCAAAGTCTCCTTTGAGCTTAGCCTCGAACTTGCACCAAGCCAAGGAGTTCTTTATTATTGGGGGGTTTAAACTCTCAAACCAGTCCTCTTTCAAGTCGTCGAAAGCGGATACGGCGAAGACGACGGGGTCATTGATGACGTTCACGTATAGGATCCCCCTCTTCAGGTTCTCCCTCGTGTGCGATGGATAAACCCTAACCCTTGCGATCCTCCCCTTGGGATCCTCAACGATCACTCCCAAAGGTGCGGTGTTTATCCAATCCCCGAAGGTTATACCCACGACCTCGTTTATTCCTTTGGTAAATCCGAAATCCTCGAGCATCATATCTTATCACCTAATGCCAAGTATATAGACGCACACGTCAAGTCAGCAATGCTCCCCGGATTTATATCTCTATTCAGAAGCTCCTCATCGAACGATCTCAAGTCGTCCAAGTTGAAGTTATCCAAAATCTCCTTGGCCCTATTCCTAACATACTCCGCCGTCTCTATTCCGTGCTTAGCTATAATCAACGGATCCAAGTGCCTTGAAAGTAAGAACGTGTAGGTGTAAACCGTGGATGCGTTGAAACTCCCAAATTCCTCGTAAGTTTTCAGGAAAACCCTGCTTCCCTCCAAGCTCCTACGATAACCCTCTATCAACTCTCTTGCAATCACGTTCTCCTTTGGAGACTTCGAAAGCCAATCGTAGAGGTTAATATTTTTCTCTACCAGCTCCCTCTCGACGTTCTCTTCTTTTAAGCTCATCTCCTTCACGTCCATGACCCTCGGTCTGCTCAACCTGAACGCTTTGAGGACGGCGAGGGAATCTTCGTAGCTCGTCCTCTTCAACTCCCCAACAACCGCACTAACGTTTCCCCTGCACCATATGAGGGGTATGAGTAGGAGGAAGCTACCGAAGTGGACGTTCGTTTTGCAAACCCTGTAAGACACCTCTACGGCCTTTAAGAAGTTCCTCCCAATGCTACCCCTTCTCACTTCGCATTCTTCAAATATCGGATAAACCGCTATTGAAGATAGAACGAAGTGCTCGAACTTTAAATTCTTGAGGTCGTGCTCCCTATCGACGTTTCCCGGTTTTGGATTTGCGGAAACCTCAAGAAGCAAACTCAAGACACCCTTCTGTGCCTCTCTCATAATCATCAAGGTTGATGAACGTTCGAATAAAAATCTTTAAATTACACAGGGGAAATTGGGAGGTTTATGATGCGGAGAATTAGGAATCAGATTCTCCAAGCCCTATACAGAAGGGACATGAGCGTTTACGAGCTGATAGACAAACAGGATGCAAGCTTACCGGAGTTCTTCGAGCTGATTCAGGAGATGGAGAGAGAAGGAGTGGTTAGGGTCGAAAACGGGAAGATAGGTCTTACCGAGAGGGGTTTAAAGCTCTGCGAGGATTTGGGTGTTAAAGAAGTTGGGGATTTCACGTGCAAGTCCTGCGAAGGGACTGGATACACGATAGCATTTGAGGATGTCTTGAAGGATTATGCGGAGATAGCCAAGGACAGGCCCGAGGCCATCGAAAAATACGATCAGGGTTTCATAAGCTTGGACGGGGTCGTAAGGAGGGTGCAGTTCCTCTACGAGAGGGGAGATCTTCTGAACTCCGAAATATTCGTAGTTGGAGACGACGATCTGTTCAGCTTGGCTTCGGCTTTAACTGGATTTCCGAAGAGGGTTTTCGTCGTCGACATAGACGAGAGGCTGATCGATTTCATAAACAGAAAGGCCGAAGAGTTGGGTTTACCAGTTGAAGCTCAAGTCTACGACGTTCAGCAGGCGTTTCCAGACGAGCTGAGGGGCAAATTTGATGTTTTCGTAACCGATCCGGTAGAGACTATCCCGGGAATAAAGCTCTTCCTGTCGAGGGGGGTTTCAACTCTAAGAGGTGAAGGTTGCTCGGGTTACTTCGGACTGACGACGTTGGAAGCTTCGAGGAAGAAGTGGTATGAGATACAGAAGATGATACACGAGATGGGTTTCGTCATTACAGACATAAGGAGGAAGTTCAACGTCTATCCGCAGGAGGAGAAGAACTTCTTCAGATTTCAGGATAAGTTGCCAATCGTTAAGAGGTTGGGAGCAAAGGTTGACTACAACTGGTATAAGTCGTGCCTATACAGAATAGAAGCGATCAAAAAACCGAAACCTCTGGTTGAGGGTGAGATGATAATAGACGAGAAGGTTTACAAGGATGAGGAAAGTTGGGCCACACCTTACTGACCATGAAACGCCATAAGCTGAGGAAGAAGGAGTGCAAGCTTATTTCAAAGTATTTCGAGGAGAACTACGGTGTTTCCATTAGAGGAGAGATGGAGAAGTTCGAGTTCGACAAAATCAACGTCATTACGGTTGAAAACGAACCCCTCATACTCGAATACGAGGGTAGATACTACTTCACGGTTTACGGAGTTCTAAAGCTGAAACCAAAAGGCGGACGGGTAGTAGTTGATGAAGGAGCCATGCCCCACGTAATGAGAGGTGCGGACGTCATGAAACCGGGAATAGTCGAGGTGGATGAAAGTGTAAGGGCAGGGGATTTCGTTTACGTTGCGGTGGAAAAGAAGCTAACACCCATTGCGGTGGGGATAGCCTTAATAGACGGAAGGGAAATGAAAGGTGGTAAGGGGAGGGCGGTTAAGAACATCCACCATCTGAAGGATGAGGTGTGGAACTACTTCTTCTCAAAAACTTAACGTTCGATCGTGTTAAATTTTTCAACTATAATTATAGATAATTTCGAATAAATTTAAATACAGTGTGACCAATCATCCTTCATGGAGATAGAGGAGGTTTACGAGCTGATAGAGGTTGCAGGAGTTTCTTCCGAGATTGCCTTTAAGATAGTGTTCAACTATTAATTGAAAAATTTAAAATTTTTTCAAACAATAAAAATAGAATAAAAGAAATAGAACTAAAGCTCGTTGATTTTTCCGAGGAAGTAATAGGCTATTTTAGCTAAATCACCTATATCCACTTTCCCGTTATTGTTAAAGTCAGCTTTCGTATCCTCTGGAATCTTCCTTAAAACCATGTAAGCCACGTAAACCACATCTCCTATGTCGATCCTACCGTTGTCGTTGAAGTCTCCTTTAATGGCCAGATGTTGTGATTTAAGCATATTTGATTTCACTCCCGATGTTGAAATACGAATATCATAATTCTTTTCTTTGAGAGTATGAACTCTGTTAGATTTGGAGGACAGACTCAGCTTGAATCCATCAGATTTCTTTATATTCTTTCCCGTTATTACACTGATGTTAAGGATATAATCTTCTTTAACAACCTCAGGTATTGATATCATTACGATTCTCGTTTCGGTAGCATTCCAGTTTCCTGCTAAATCCTTTCCATAGACTTTGAAGCGATATACTCCGTTAGTTAGGCTTGTAACGTTGTAGTGCCAATTTTTGCCTTGCCCATGCATTGTTAAATTAACCCCGTTCCAGTTGAGCAAAGCATTTGAAAGAGGCTCGTTTGACTTTACGTTAACGAATATGTAGCTTTGGCTGAGTATAGAATTATTGACAGGCGTAGGGTTGACAAATACGATTGTTGGTGGGGTTTCATCTTTTATATGCGGGATGAGTGCGTGGACAGGTTTGTTTGAGGTTAAATAAATCTTGCAAACTCCTTCTTCCATTACAATACTTTTCTTAGAGACTATACTCAGATCAATTGAGAATGCATCTTTTTTTGGATTGCCAGAATTAGTCACAATCCGTATTCTCAATATATAATTATCTTCAACATGCGGTCTTGAAATCGTTACCACTCTCGTTTCGGTAACATTCCAGTTTCCAGCTAAGTCTTTTCCGTAGACTTTGAATTTATATGTTCCATCGCTTAAGCCTGCAACATTATAGTACCAGTTCCTATCTTGCCCATTCATCGTGATGTTAGCTCCATTCCAGTTCAGCAGAGCATTCGAAAGAGGTTCATTTGATGTTATGTTGACGAATACATAGTTCTTATTGATAACAGAGTTGTTTGCAGGCGTAGGGTTAACGAATGTTATTACAGGCGGTGTTGTATCCCGCTCGAACAGAATTATGTTTATACCGCTTAGATCGGATGCTACATTTATGACATCAGCATTCGAGCAGTTCGTTTTGTTTATTGCATAGCCATGAGGTTCTCCGTCATCGTAAACATCGTTTCCGTTCACATCCATGTATGCTCTTACGTAGTAACTACCTTCGGTTACGTTTATCGAATAATCACCGGGAGATGAGATGTTTTCAGAATACAGTGGGTGTGAAAAGTCGCATGAATTGGAGACATCAATGAATATCTTCCCTATTTTCTCTCCGAAGTAGAATATCTTCCCTGAGATTTGATACTCCTGAATGGGCGGAGGAGCTTGGCCTTGGACTGCGAGTGGTAAGAAATCTGTGCTTTTGGAGTTTATTTGATACGGATCATCGCATATACCATCGTTATCGGAGTCAAAGCATGTTTGACTGAATCCGTTTCCATCCTGGCTGAGCCATGCGTTTCCTCCCAAATAGCTACCACCGACTATGTTAATTCCAGCTTTCTTGCTTGTGTTCCACTTGGCACTGAAATCCACCTGAGAGTAAACGTTTTCCGTGTTGTTGAAGATGTTGTTATACACCGTTAGCTCTGGATTGTAGACATTTGTCTGTCCGTAGTTTATGCCGTAGTGATTTTTGACAATCGTAGAGTTCGTTACAGTTATATCGTTCACGTTGTAACCTATTCCTATACCGTCGTCTGTGTTGTTTCTGATTGTGCAGTTGTCAATCCTTATCAACCCGCTCGTTTTCAATGGGTCTCCTAAGGAAATTCCAAAACGTCCATCTTCAACCGTCGCATTCAGGATTTTGACATTCTCAGCATGCTTTACAGAAATTCCAGCATACCAGTTTGTAATTCTAATATTTTTTATTGTTACGTTGGTTACTTTGGTTTGATTCGAACCCATCAGGATCCCTAAGCCTGACGGAGAACCTGAGATTGCATGTCCACTTCCGTCTATGGTTACATTGCTGGCCTTTATCCAGAGACATGCTGAAGAAGTTGTTGTGTCTGTTATATCGTTAGCCAGAGTGTAGTATCCTTCTGCATCTATTATCTGGCATGAGGTAATCTCATGAGCCTCTCCAGCCTTTGCTTTCGCAAGAGGAAGATAATCCTCGTTATCCTCCGCGAGAAGGTATGCGGAATCGCATATCCCATCTCCATCCGAATCATGACAAGTTTCGCTGAATCCCGTTCCATCTGGTTTGCCCCAGTAGTTGCCTCCTAAAATACTTCCTCCAACGATATTCTTTCCTGAGGTTTTGGTTATATTCCACGTGTTAGCATTAATTGCACTGAAATAGGCGTTGTTGGCATTGTTGAATAGGTTGTTGTAAATTAGGTTGCCACTTGATGAATAGAGGTAGATTCCATAGCTGTTCGAGCTTAATACGTTACTTTTCACTGTATTGTTCTTAGATAAATATAGAAATATTCCGTAGAGGTTGTTCGATGATGTTACACCACTTATATTTGTGTTATCTGTCCTGATCAAAAGAAGCCCGTTGTTTTGAAGTGAATCCGAACCTTTAATGGTTACGTTGCTTATGTTCGAGTGGTCTGCATTGCACAGTATCAGCTCGGATAAGCTCTCATTTTCAAGATTGACTTGGGAGTTGAAGTATTTGATGGCTCTATCTCCTGAACCAACGTTGTTAGTTAGAATGTTGTTGCAGAATTGATCGTAAGCTTCATACCAAATTTTGATGTCAAGTTCACGATTTTCTTGGACTGTGTTGTTTGTTATGCTGTTACCCGTCGAAGTTCTGAGAATGATTCCGTAATTGTTCATGTTTGCTGTGTTGTTATCTATGCTGTTACTATCAGATTCATAAAGCATTATTCCGTTACCGTTCATGCTTACTGTATTGTTTGTAACTCTATTACTGCTTGAAGATTGTAGTTTGATTCCAGTATTGCTTGATGTTACCGTGCAGTTCTCAATTCTGCCACCATGGACTCTGTTGTAATATATCCCGGAATCCCAGTCAGTTAAGGTTACGTTTTCAACCGTAACATTCGTCAGAGTCGTTGTTGTATGGACGTAAATGCCATAGCTGGATTGGGCATCAATGCCATCTATAACATGCCCGGCACCGTTAAGAATGACGTTGTTGGTAGTTATCTTAATGCATTCTGCTTCTGAGCTGTCGATTATATCGTTAGTCAGAGTGTAATATCCGGGGGAATCTATTATCTGGCATGATGATATATCGATTGCATTTGCTGGGATTAAAAGGAGTGAGAGTGTTGCTATTAAAAGCATGAGTTTTCTCATCTTATTCACCCAGATTGATCCCGACGATTCTGAATTTTTTCAAAACCTTCCTTTCCTCGACATCGACTATTATCAGGTAATCCTTCGTTTTTACCTCGTATAACGTCTTCTTGGGAAGGTTGCCGTAGATTGCGGGATACATCTTTGAGAGATTCTCTATCTTTTCAGGGGTTAGTTTTGTTATGTTACCCTTCTCAACCCCTGCGATGCTGTGTATCAGGCTTGCATTTAGGCTTGATTGCTTATTTTGGCTTACCTGCACGCATCCTGCGATTGCCAAGATTAAAATAAGAAATATCATCGCTCTCATGGGTAGAACACTATGACATCT
>Ga0256831_1000737_pt1 | contig 17222 bp, 20 predicted proteins | sample 132544metaG_FD_189087 | JGI IMG/M metagenome (GOLD analysis project Ga0256831, IMG submission 189087) | Hydrothermal vent microbial communities from Lau Basin, Pacific Ocean - 132-544 | ecosystem: Environmental > Aquatic > Marine > Hydrothermal vents | place: Pacific Ocean: Lau Basin | collected...
CAGACACACTGTTCTCAAAGTTTGAAAGCAAGATGGAACAGTGGGCTGAGAAGTTGTTTTAAACAAAGGTTGCAAAGATGAAGAAGTTAGTCATATCATCTATGAAAGATATAAAGAAAATGTTTGCAAGAGCTGAACATGTTCGTGTGGAGTATTCTCTTTTTGGAATAAAATATTTAGACCCTAAAACTGGTAAAAGTCTAAACAAAGAACAGGCTTTGCGTTTTTTAAGTGGAGATTATTAAATGGCACGTCCAAAAGGCACAACACGGGCAAAGAAGCCCATATTTAAACAAGAGTATAAAAAACTGATGGCAGCAGTTGATAGGAGTTTTGAGCTACAAGACATGACAAAGACAAAATTTAAGGCTGCGTTTACCCTCCTCTATATTACTGGCTGTCGTATATCTGAGATAATGCCATTAAAAATAGACGATATAGAGCAGATGATACGAGAGAACGAGTACTCTCTTACAAACAACACAAAAACAAAGCGCCCTCGCCTCATAATATTTGATACAAACAGACAACAAGTTTCATTTATACAAAAGACAATACTCCCTCTCTATGATGATAAAGACGCATTTCTCTTTTCTCGCAACAATTCAAATGCAGCAATGAGTGCTGCAAGCTTCAACTTACAGATGAATAGGTTTATACATAAAGTACTAGGAGAGTATTACTCTACACATAGCTTCAGAGCAGGATATGTTACTGTATCACACCAACAAGGATTAAGCCTTGAACACATCAGACAAGACATAGGGCATAAAGATATAGCGACAACGGCACGCTATGCCACAGTAACAAATGACGAGATCTCAAAAGCAAAAAATTCAAGACAGTGGTAAGAGTTAAGTGGAGTAGATAGATATACCACTTAGGGCATAATTAATTTATATAATTTTAGGTTAGAGATACTTACTAAACTAAAAAGGTATAGATTATGGAAATGCTGCAAAGTATGATTAAAGACCCCGAGTTCCAAGCCCTAGATGACGACACAAAAGTAAAGACACTTACCAATTATTTTGATAACAATGTAAAAGACGATGCAGAATTTCATGCCCTCGATACAGACACAAAAACCAAAACTAAAAACAATTTTATAAATGAGACATTAAAAGATGTACGCTCTCAAGCAAAGATGGACAAGATAGATGAGTATGTGCCTGACTTTGCAGAAGACTTTGTGCATGGTGCAGCTAAGAATGTAGCAAACTATACAGCTAGTGCAGCAAAACTTATGGGAGATAAAGAACTCCAAGATAAAGCCAACCGTGCTGTAAAAACACTTGATAGAAATATTGACAGTAAAGGTGTTGCTCTTGTTGGCGAGATTGCAGGAGATCCGTTGAACTTAGCACCTGCCGGAGTTTTTACAAAAGGTTCTAAACTTGCAAGAGTAGGAAAGTCACTTGCAGGCGGTGCAGCGGTCGGAGCAGCTACAATGGCAGCAAAAGACTACGGAAACGATACACTTACAGACAAAGAGAAAGAAGTGGACATGAGAGGCGGAGCTGTACTGACTTCTGCTTTAAATGGGATTATTGCCGCTGTAACAAAAGGGAGAATAATAGACCCTATAAAAACATCAATAAGTGATACGGCAGACCCACAAAAAATATCTGACAATATACTGGCACACGCAGATGAACTGGGGCTTACAGCAACAGAAGCAAAACAGGCAAGCGATGAGATCGCTACGCTGCAACAACAATACCCAAAAGTACCTGATGAATTTAAAACAGAGCAAGCAGGCAAGCAACCTGTCTATGAACCAGATTTCCAAATAAAACCTACGCATCCACCGGCTACAATAGAACAGGTGGACGAACTTGACAAAATAGATGCAGGTTTTCAGCAACTACAAGCAGAGATAAATGGCAACGGTATAGTGGAACTAAAACCAACTACAAAAACAGTAGAAGAGCAAATACAAGAAAATGAAGTTATGGCACAAGAGAGCCTGCGTAAAGCGAAGTTTGAAAAGTCACTTGACAACACAGAAGTAGCAAACAAGCATGAAGAAGATGCGAAGAAGTACTTAAACGCAGCGCAACAATTAAAAGCAAAAGCAGAGGAATTACAAACTCATCCACGCTACCAAGAGCTTTTAGATATGAGAAGAGATGTAAATGCGAAAGATGCACAAGCACCTCAAAAACTTGTAAACAAAAGAGAGATAGTACATGAAAATACCGGCAACGGGTTTGAAACAAAAGTTATTCCTGCTCAATATGAGAAAAATTATGCAAATGATTTTGAACTTACAAAACAGGATGTTAAGAATATTGAAGCAGGCAAGGCAGATGAAAATACCATTGCAAAACTTGAAACAGATTTAGGTACTTTAGACAATCATCCTGACTATACTCCAAACCAAAGCACAGGCACTACTGCGGCAAACAATATAATGAGCGCTAAAGACTGGGAAGAAGCTAATGCCCTTTTTAGTAAAGGCGCTGACAACTTAGCAGTAGCTGCCTATGCAGGTGTTAATGAAGATGAAAACGGTAACATCACTTTTGATCCAGAGAAATTCATCATAGGGCTTGGTGGATATACAGCAGTAAAAACAGCCCTTAAAAGCGGTGCAGTTAGAGGCAAGCTCAAAGAGTATGCTCAAAAAGCCATAGACACAGTAGATATGAACCCACAAGTGCAAAAGAAAAATGGTTTAAACTCTATGTTCGTAGGAACGAATGGCAAAGAAGCAGGAGCATTCAGTGACACTGCTACGCAAAAAACCATGAAAGAGATAGATGATGCAAATGCTAAAGTAGTGAATGGCACATGGGGAACATCAGAAGACATGAAGTTCGGAAACTCTACAGTCGCAAAACTTGATGAGATATTAAAACACAAAGAGCTGTTTAAGCAATACCCAGAACTCAAAGACACCATAGTACACTTAAAACCCGATATGCAAGGTGCAAGTTTTGATGCACCGGCAAACAGAATAATAGTGGGTTATGATACAAAAACCAAAAACATAAATAAGTCTTCATTGCTCCACGAGATACAACACGCAATTCAAAATAAAGAGGGATGGGCTAAGGGTGGTTCTCCTGATGCCGTAACACCTAAAGAACTTGCATCAACTTTAACAGATAAATATGGAGACCTACCTGCGTTTCAAAAAATAGAGGAAGATTTTCTAAACAGCAAGATAAAAACAGAAGATGATATGTACACGAAAATGATAAACCTTGCTTCTGAAAACTACGGAGGCATTGAAAAACTAAAGCTTGATACATACAAAAGACTGCATGGAGAGCAGCAAGCACGAGCGGCACAGTATAGAGAGAATATGACACCAGAGGAGAAATCCGCCGAGACTTGGCAAGATACACTCAAGCGAGTAGAGGGAGAATACCACAAACCTATTGTGAAGTTTGATGATGGTGGAATTACTGAAATGAGTCCTGTAGATAATCAAGCTCAAAGAAAGATAAAGTCCGCAGTTAAAAAAGCGCTTACAACAAAGACTAATACAAAACTAGAATTAGGTTCACTAGATGAAGATGCTGTTAAAAAAGTATTTGACGAAACAAAAATCAACCTAAAAGGATTTAGCAGATATATGGATGGAAACCATATAAGACATACTATCAAAGAGCATGGCAATACAAAAAGAGAATTGGAAAGAGGACAGATACCTGTTACGGAAGATGATATTGCAAAAATACCTGAGATTACTTCATCCTTTGACAAAGTTACAAAAAGTACCATAACTGACAACAAAGGCAAAAAAAGGACAAGATTAGTTTTTCAAAAAACTTATGACGACGGAATTATAAGGTATGTAGAAGCAACAGACTTTAGAAATAAAAAGCTATCTTTGAAGACAATGTACAAAAAGAAGATAGGAGAGACTGCAAAGAACTCCAAAAAGTCGGTAGTCACTGACCTTAAACCCTCTCAACAAAGTGGAGGAGGCGCTACCCAGTCTTTTAACGAGAACATTATACCACAAAATACAAAAAAAGGTAAAGGCTTACTTGCAAGAACAGCAGAGAAGCGAAAGCAGCAAGGGCTTCCAGAAAAAGGTTCATTTGTCTATCATCCAGAGAGAAAAAAAGAATACTATCTCTCTGATGATGGTATGGCTTACTTTAAACGTGCAAATGGAACATATAGAGAGATGCCAAATGAGAGCATAATACAAGAGCTACATCAAATAAAAGAAGATGGAATAGACAACTTTTTAGCCAAACGAAAACAAGAAGACAAGCAACTAGATGATGCGCTAAACGCAGCAGATGCAAGGACAAAAGAAGAGAGCTACAAAATGGAACACACTGCTCCTGTAAACGATGAAGTAAACTCAAGAGCCGATGATGTTTCTCAATCTTTTAGTGATGACATCTACTCAAAAGATGCACAAAGACTTCACGGACATGGAAACCCACAAATGGATGAAGAGAGCATACTTGCAATACATAAAGCGAAAGGAAACCCTGAGAGTGAGATAACAATTTACAGGGCAATACCAAAATCTGCAAAAGATGGCATAAATCCTAAAGACTGGGTAACTATCTCTAAAGAGTATGCAAAAAGTCATGGAGAGAGTGTACTTAAAGGCGACTATAAAATAGTGAGTAAAAAAGTACAAGCAAAAGACCTTTGGACAGATGGAAACTCAATACACGAATGGGGTTATGATCCTGCAACAAAACCAACTAAACTGATGGCTAATGGCATGCACTCTATGGCTGGGGGATTTGCTGGAGCAACAGACAGCGTCATTAACCAAAGAGACTATGATGGTGATGGAGTTTATACTTACAAAGATTTACTCATGGCAGCAGCAACAGGAGCAATAGGGATTAACGCTTTTAAAAAGTTAGCTCCAAAACTTTTTGAAGAAGAGGCACACAACGCAAAAGTACAAATAGGAACTTTCGCAGGGGAAAAATTCAAAAAGGCAAGAGCAAAAGGGTATGAGCATATACGGAAAATAGTTGCAGATGAAGCATTAAAGGAATGGGGTGATGCATCGAGCACACTAAAAAGGAACTTTACAGATACTCTCAGCGCCAAATATCATGATTTGAGAGAAAGCACAACATCTTCTGTAAATGGAGAGACGGTAAAACTTGAGAGACTTCACAACGCACTTAAAGAATTAAGCGAAGAAGACAGAACAGCTCTGCATAATTTTGTAACAGGAGAAACTTCTGAAATAAATCAAGCCATAAAACCATTAGCAAAATCTATAAAAAAGCAAATTCATGATTTAAGTAAGATGTTGGTTGAGAAAAAAGTACTTGGAGAAAATGAGTTTAAAGAGTGGGAAGACCACTATGTACACAGAAGTTATGAAAAGCATTTCTTGTCTGATGTAAAAAGTCTTATTGGCAAAGGTTTTAAAATAGATGAGATACATAAAAGAGGTAAAGTAGAAGTTGTCAGTGAAGCAAAAGCTAAAAAGTTTTTAGGAGAAGTAGAACCATCACTACTCAAAAAGCCACTTAGAGACGGGGGAATACGTGTTAAAACTTTGGGCAATGGGAAAGTTGAAATAAGAAGAGACTGGACTCCTCAAGAGCGCGAGGCAATGAAAGAGATAACCGATGGATCTATTACAATCCCAGACACTCTAATGCGCTTAAAAAGGCTTAACGACAATGCAGACTTTTTAAAAAACATAGCTGCTCTTGATGATGTTGTTTTAAAAGATGCTAAGAATATGACAGCTGAAGAGCTAGACCAAATAGGATATGCACTTGCGCCAAATAGTGCAAAATATGGTGTGCTTGCTGGACAAGCTATTAGGAAAGATGTTCTCAATGACATAAAGGGGATTAACCATGAAATTTTTAATACTTTTGGGAACGATGGAGTCCTAGCAAGACTATGGAAAAATTACTTAACAACATGGAAGAAATCAAAAACGGTATGGAATATTCCAAGTCATGTCAATAACTTTATGAGTAACACATTTTTAATGCATTTAGCTGGAATGAACTCAGGGCAAATAGTGACTGCAATAGGTAGAGCCGGAAAAATGATGATACATGGAAATGCTTATGAAGAGTTATTAAAGAAAAAGATGCTTGGAATTGCTACCGAAAAAGATCTCCAACAGCTTGATGCAATGGGAGAAGATTTAAAATACTTCATAGAAGCAAAAGAAGGAGGGTTATTAGGACATAGTCAACTAAATGACATTTTAGCAGGGCAACAAAACGCAATAGACAAAACTGCCAAACAATCACTGCTAAAAAAAGCAGATAAATTCGCACAAGATGCATATCACAATGGAGATGCAATTAACAGAATTGCCATGTATGCGCATCTTCGAGAAAAAGAGGGGTTGTCTCCAGATGAAGCAAGAAAAATGGTTTTAGCAGTGATGCCAGACTATTCCAAACCAATGCCGCAAGGATATAAGTTTTTGCGAGATACGGGAATAAGCCCATTTATATCATGGACATACTACACAATGCCTACAGTTTTAAAAATGTTAAAAACAAAGAAAGGATCATGGCAAGCACTAAAAGCACTTGGAACTCTATCTGCACTTGAATGGGCATTAACCGGTGGAGAGATTACTCCACTTGATAATATTCCTTTTATGGATACAAAAAAACCTGAAGACTTCAAAGGAAGAAGATTTGCAATCAATATAAATAAAGACAAGGTCACAACAATCAAGACTGACAGATGGATACCGTATGTTGAACTACTAAACCCTCTAAATTTTGTCGTTTCTCAACTAGGAGGAGTAACAACAAAAGCAATCACAAATGTTGGAACTTCATTGTCAAGAAATGGAATAGTAGATACATACACTGGAAGACCTGTGACCTATTCAAGTAAAAAAGCATCTTTAAAATTTTATGACTATTTTAAATATTTAACACAAAGCTACGTGCCACTGCCTGCGCAAGCCTATACCGGTTGGAATATAGCAGAGAGTATGCTTAAAGATGCTAAAAAAAGAAAGACGAATAAGACTACGACACCAAGAACTCCTACTCAAGAACTTATAAAATTCGGTGGCTTAAATAGTTTAACATACTCAACAAGAGGTCTAAAAAGAGAACAAGACAAAGGGAGATAAATGAGCAACTTTAAAAAAGAAGACATCGGAAAACCTATGATGTCACTTGTAGAGCCTGAATTTATAAAAGGCACTGCGAGAGTTTTGACAATGGGAGCTGTGAAGTATGAAGTAGATAACTGGAAAAAATGTGAGGACAGAAAGCGATATAAAGATGCGCTGCTGCGGCACATCTATGATTATTCATCTGGGAACAAGACAGATGATGAGAGCGGCGAGTCACACCTGTATCATGCGGCTTGCAATTTAATGTTTTTAGATGCGTTTGACAAGGAAGGGAAGTAAAATGGCATGGGATACTGAGATACGTTTTAGATGTAGGGCGCTTTTTGAAGTTATGAATATGAGCTTGAGTGATATAAGCAAGCAGGAGAATGTAGGCTTATCTACTCTAAGCGACTGGAAGAATGACGACAGAGAAGAGTATGGCGGTATATGGCTCAAAGGCTCAAAAGCTAAAAAAGTAGCAGAGACAGCCGACAGACTTAGAAAAGAACTTGAAGCGACCAGCGTTTACGATGAGATGAAAAACCGTGTGAATGATTATCATGGTGTTACAGGTAAAGGCGGCATAGAAGTTGAGGGCATACTTGACATAGCAAGCGACAACGAACGCATACAGGCACAAGCCGAAGCAGATATAACAATGCTCGCATCTGTTCAAGCAGACTACTTTGATGCGCAGATGTTTAAGAACTCCATGCTCAGTAGTATAGTACTGAGTAATCAAGTAAAACAGGATGTGAGTAAGATCAAGCAAGCAGACATCAAAGCATCGAGTGAAATTCACAAGATGGCAAAAGAGGCAAGGTTTGGAAAAAGTGCAGACACCATCATTTTTAATGCAAACGGAACATATAGCCCTGAAGAGTTGGAAGAACTAACAGTGGAACAGCTTGAAGAACTTATGAAACAAGAGCAAAAAAAGCAAGCCATAGATGCAAAAACGGAAGTAGAAGTGAACACCTAAATGGACACCCATTGAATTTTTAAAAAGATTTTTAATTTTTAGAAGTCTTTAAAAGTTCGATGTTTAGGGAGTTTAAGAGTGGTGGGTTCTGAGTGACTCGAACACTCGACCGCTCGGTTATGAGCCAGACGTATTGAGATATATGTGAGTATTTATATCTCTATATAAGCCTATTTATGGGGAATGTAATTATATATTAATATATTTTTATCTATACTTTTATATCTAAAGTGAACACCTAAGTGAACACCTGTGATACTGTAAGGGAATAAAAATATGGCTATTGATACAAAGAAATATGCTCATAAAATTGAGAACAATTTATGGGCGGATAAACCACACACTACTTTTTACTACAATTTTATGTATGAAAAAAAACGATACAGAGGGCTTATTGATGTGACAAATAAGCAGAGCTGGAACAAAAAAGACAGGGTTGCTTATGCAAAGGCACAGCTCGCACACATCAAAGATGAAAAGAGCGACAACATAGTCAACAGAAGCATAACGCTTAATGAGTATATGGCAAAGCATTTTCTACTACAGCCAAAGACACCATATGCCAGAACGCTACAAAGCCATTACGATAGATATGTGAGTAAGTTTTGTGGCAACAAGAAGCTTACAGATGTGAGGCAGATGCACATACGAGAGAGCATAAAGCAGCAAGAAGAGTTAGGACTTGCACCGCGAACCATAAAGCAGACTATGGAAGTACTTGCACCTGCATTTAAAAATGCAATAGCTGACAGGATTATCTCTTACAGTCCACTTGATGGTATAAAAATAAAGCTCCCTAAAACAAAGAAGATAGTAACACAGGCGAGCGAAGAACTGGAACGAATACATAAAGCAATATATAAAGTGTATGGAAATCAGCCTTTTTATTTAACCATCTTTTTGTTTGCACTGCAGGGCAGGCGTAGGAGTGAGATACTCACGCTACGCTGGGAAGATATAAGCATGGAGCATAATTACTACATTCTGCGCAACACAAAGAACAATGAAGAGCAAAAGATATTCTTGCCAAATTTCATAAAAGAGCAACTTTTACTTATTCCTAAAATGAGTGAGTGGGTATTTACTTCGAGAGTATCTGGTTCTCACATGGTAGATATTCGAAAAGCAGTCGATAAGATAAAGAGAGAGTTAGGTGATGAGAGCTTCGGCATACACTATTTGAGAAACGTTCTTGTATCTGCAATGGCAGAGCAAGGACTTGACAGTATGTATTTGTCCGGTGCGCTGGGGCATAATAACCCTAACACTATAAATAAGTACCTTACTATGAACTATTTAAGATCGAGTGAGATAGCTAGTGGGGTTATTGACAGCATTATTAAGAAGTTTTTTTTATCTTCTTCTTGAGTTCAAACACTATGCCTTTTATGCGTTTTATTTCAAACGATTTTCTATCAAAGGTGTCATTCGAGTGTATGATACTGTGCATCTCTTTTTCTAAATGCGTTATCTTTATAATGGCTATTTGTGCTTCAAGTTCCTCTTTTGAATAGATGCTCAGTCCATCATGGAGTAGAGAGCCTTGTAGAAGTTGCAGCTCATTCTCTTTTAAGAGTGTAAACTCTTTGGCATGTGTTTGAAACATTGCCTCACTCATCTCGTTAAGTACCATCCCCCTGCGCTCATCATCTTGCGTAGCTGAGTTGAGTATGTTTAGCTCTGCGATGTTGATGCGTTGGCGTACTGCGTTTGCTTGTGGCTCTTGTTGTCTCTGCTGTACTTGCACTATGTGCTTTTTGTCTATGCCTAGCATCTTCGATACCATACTTTTGTACTCGTCCTGTATAAGCGGCGAAAGAGTAGAGAGATAGCTGTTTACTTCACTTAATGCACTCTGTTTCTGCTCTGGAGAGTTTAAGTTATAGTTCTCAACTATCTTTTGCAGCACAAATTTAATAAGCGGTGTAGAGTGTTTCATAAGCCGCATGAGTTCCTCTACCTGTTCAGCTTTAACCATGTCGGCAGGGTCTTTTCCATCTGGGAAAATAACCACACCGCCAAATATTCCATGTGCAGATAGAAGTCTGCTTGCTTTGAGAGCTGAGGATATGCCTGCTTTGTCTCCATCAAAGCAAAGAAGCGCTCTTGCCCCAGCCTTTTTAATGATGGTAGCGTGTTGTTCTGTGAGCGCTGTACCCATTGTGGCAACTGCGGTGTGAATACCTGCTTGATGCATCATCACTACATCAAGATACCCCTCTACTATGGTAAAAGTTCCTTTGTCATGTATGGCTTTTTTTGCAAGGTGGAAGCCGTAAAAATTCCTTGACTTGTCAAAGAGCTTTGTTTGTGGAGAATTAATATACTTCGCCCTCGCCTCTTTGTCGAGTGATCTTCCACCAAATCCTATGAGTTTGCCTGCGCTGTTTCGTATGGGAAAACTTATGCGCTTTGTAAGTCTGGCGTATGTTTTAGAGTTATTCTCACTATCTACCGCGCAGATGCCGCACTCTATGGCATCTTGTATGTCAAAAAGCTCTCTCGTTAGCGTGCCGATTTGTGCAGATGATGTCGGCGCATAGCCTATTTCAAACTTCTTTATGCTCTTTTTATTGATACCTCTTGCTGTGAGATAGCCGCGCTCTGGATGTTCAAGCTTTGACATATAGTAATCGTTCATAAACTCCATAAGTTTTGAGTAGTCTTTGAAGTTTTCTCTGTTGTCATACTGTAGTGTGAAGTTGTATTCGTTTGCCACATCTTCTACTGCTTCAGTAAAACTCAAGTGTTTATACTCCTGCACAAAGCCAAATACATCGTATGTAATGCCGCAACCAAAACAGTGGCATATCTGCTTTGCAGGGCTTACCACAAAGCTTGCACTCTTCTCTTCGTGAAACGGGCAGTTTGCTTTATAGTTCGCGCCTGCTTTTTTAAGTTCGATATGGCTTGATATGACATCGACTATGTCTGCCTGCGCTTTGAGAGCGTCTTTAGATGTCGGTGTTATCATCTTCTACTGCTTTTTTAATGACTGTACCATCTTCTGCACAATCATACCAGTGCGAATGGTCGCTGCCGTTTAGTACCCATACACCATGCAGTGCCATATCCATAGTAGGAAATCCGCTTGCCTGTACTGAAGCGTTCTTTTTGTTTAGTACGCTGTAAGTGTTGTCTATTTTCTTTACTATTAATTCACTCACTTTCTCTCTCCTGTTGTGTTTGTAGTTTGTCTGCCCACTCTAAAAGAATGGCAGCAGCACCTCGCAGCTCTTTTGATCTCTCTAAAAGCTCAGGCTCTTTGTCTCTGTGATACTCCATATCATGTGCAAGATGACTCATGATTACCGACACGTTTCTCATATCTTCTGGTAGGTCTTTGTAGTTGAGCATTACATTATGCTCCTGTACTGCCGAAACCACCTGTGCGCTCTTCATCACTTCCAACACCTAGTAAATCGCTTTTATGCTCTTTGAGTAGTATTTGGGCAATTTTATCGCCTTTTTTAATAGTTCTATCGCCTAGATGCATAATTTTAGTATTTGTCAATACTTCTTCATTTCCGAGAAGTTCATCTGCGACATCACTAAATATAGCTATTTGTCTTATAGGATTATGAATAATAATCTTAATCTCATCTTTTTCATCCATATTTATAATATTAGTATTTGAGATAAGTCCTTTTGTGTTTAAGTCTCTTTGTAAATGAAGTTCTAAGTAGTGAGCTTTTTTAAATTTATCTAGCATTTCATCATATCTGTGTGGATGTTGCCCCATTCTATAATGTAATGCCGATACTTCTTTTAAAATATTTGTATTGATACAAACGCCTAAACCGATTATTTTCGTTTCACCTGCTGATATAATGCAATCCTCACTTGCATATAGATCAACTGCTGCTGAGTATTTACTCCCCTTTGTCGGTAATTTGCCATCGTTTACTATTTTAAACATTTTATTTTCCTTTTTTTAATAATTCATCTTATGAATAAACCCATTACCACCGCCTCGCAGCCATATAGTGAGTACGAACTGTAAAGCTCTCATATCGTCCGATGCTATTTCCATCCATTTTCTCTGTGGTGTGTTGCCTTTTAAGATGAAGATTTGGTTTTGTTGTATTGCCACTATTTCTTCTCCTCAAATTTATCTGCATAAAAACGGCTGCACTCTCCACACTCTAATGGATAATTACCACCGTTGTTCGCAGGACTATTTGTGCAGTCATCACATGATTTTGTGATGCTGTGAATATCAAAAAATGTATCTTCTACTACCGCATCACATAACACAAAGTCTTCACATACATCTTTATCATCAACGGCTTTGCTCTTTTTTGTGCAATACAACTTATCGTTCTTGACCGTCACATGCGTACATATATTGCAACACTCTTTTATGTTTATAGAAATCATTGCTTTCCTTTAAAATATTTAGCCACTTCAATGGCGTTATCCCACGACTTCAGATAAAGCGGTCGCGCGTGCTTGAGCGGATTGTCAATATACTCTTGTTTTAAATTTTCAAATTGAGTAATGACTTCATCAGGATTAAAAAATATCATTGATACTCTTGCCTGTATAGGCTCTTTGGTATGGCTATTCTTGCTTTTGCAATATGACATCTTCGGGTATCCTATGTTTGCCTTTCTAAGCTTTGTAAAATGAGCTAAAGCCTTTCTTTTGCCAATATACTCTACTAAATCTTGTTTTGAATAGTCCACTTTTTAGCCTTTGTTCCACGAAAAAGCAGAAGTTTGTCGTGCGGCTCCACTATAAGGCTCGAACATATCTACATAGGTGTTAAGAAGAGAGCCTACATTGTCTTCTATCTCTCTGGCTTTTTTACTCTCTACTCCACCGTCCACATAATCTTTACCCATATTCTCTATATGTTTAAAGGTTATGCTTGTCTGCCTTTGCAGGAGTTTTTCATACGTTATAAACAGTTCACTTACAAAGTCCACACCAAATACGGGTGTCTCTTTGTCGTACTTGTCCGTGACATTCTGCCAAAATACTCTCTCAAACTCTGTAGCAAATACAAACTCTCTCTTATTTACTTTTTGTTGATGCATGTTGTACTTTTTCAAGCGCTTCATAACAAGTTCCATGTGCTTCGTGCGCTCATGCGGTTCAAAGTTCACAAGCATACGGCGCATCGAGTGTACGAGTACAATAGCGATTTGGCGTGTCGTTAGTTTTTTCATTTTTCCCCCTTTTGCAGTAGTTGCTTCAACTCTTCTTGTGCCTTTTTCAAAGAGGCAATATTTGCTATGTTTGCCGCTGCATGACCATTGTCGTGACTGCGCCCTTTTATTTTCATCAACACTTTGTCAAAAGCACTCATTTTAGCTCCTCATATTTTTTGTAGTTCTCAGGATGACCGAGCATAAAGACACTCACTATCTCCTTTTTTCTCTCTAAGTTCACTCTCTCATCATAAGCATAGTCATGTACCCAGTGGTTAAAGAGCTTTGCCCTGTAGAGTTTTGCTGCCTCTGCTCTTGGCATCCTCTTTGGAGACTCCAAAAGAGCATCTATATCACTCTTTGCAGGAGTTCGTTTCGCTGCTCTTCTCTCTCTTGAGAGGTCTTCTATGCTCACGCGCTCTTTTGCTTTCTCTTCCTCGATGCTTCTCCCGAAAAGCTCTGTTTTTGAGCTTGGTTCTATACCCAGCTTTTTGCACTTTTTGAGATACTCATCGTAAGCCTTATCAAACATCTTATTTAAAAAACCTCATTTTCAGTCTTCGCAAATAGAGCTTGATCTCAAATTTCAAGTTAGTCCAAAACACTTTTATATCTCCTCTATCGTGATTTTGTAGTTAGAGTTGTTCGCAGTCACGATAATATCTTCTGTATCAATAGCAATGCGCCCCTCTAAATCTCCTCTTGCAAACGTGATGAAGTTGCCAAATTCGTTTACAGTTCCAAAACCGTACTGTACGTATTTTTTCTTCTTCGGCTTTATGTTCTGCGCCTCTTCCCTGTACGCTGCTATGTCTGTACGTGTAATTTCTCCTGCCGCGTACTTTTCATAAGCCTCTTGCTGTTTTGTTGCATCTTTTACCCGCGCTAACTCTTCAAGAACAGACAAGCCTATAGGCTTTTTATTGTTTAGGATGTCACGCTGTATCTCTTCGCTTAGTTTGCTGCAGCCCAGCGCCTTAGATATATAGCTTTGTGACTTGCTTATAGCCTCTGAGAGTTCTTTTTTTGAACTATATGCGCCGCTCTCCCACAACTTTCTTATGTGCTTTGCTATTTCGTAGTCATTCAAGTCTGCTCTTTGAATGTTCTCTATAAGTGCAAGTTCATCCACTTTTGCTGCATCTGCGTTTATTATATGGGCTTTTATTGTTTTCATTCCTGCGAGCTGGTGCGCACGGTAGCGTCTCTCTCCGCTTACTATCATGTATCCATCTTCTTTTTTTACGACTGCTATGGGCTGGATGAGTCCATCTTCTTGTATGGAGTCTGCGAGTTCTTGAAGCTGTTGTGCATCAAAATCTTTACGCGGCTGCTCTTTATTTGCATAGACATTATCTATGGGCAGCTCCATAAAGTCACTCACTCCGCCTGTACGTGTATTTCCCTGCGTTACTTTTTCAATGGCTGATAAGTTCATCTCTTAAACTCCTTTTGCTTTATTTATTCTATTGTTAGCAATGTCCGCAAAGCATACGCCTGTGTAACTGCAAATACCATTATCAAAACCTATAAATTTCCTATTATTGTTAACACAAGCAACTGCAGTAGTTCCGCTTCCAATGCAATTATCAAGGATGATGTCATTTTCATTAGAATATGTTTTTATTAAATATTCAACTAACGCTAATGGTTTTTGTGTAGGATGTAATCTTAATTGCTGCTTATCACTTTTAAATTTCAAAACACTTCTTGGAAATCTCTCATCACTACAATAAGTAGTTCTTTTATAATTTTTTCCATAATTACTTGATTTTATGCACTTTTCTTGTGACTCTTTTTTAGATACTTTTTTTGCGCCTTTTGTTTTTATAGGGTTGTAAGTTGGAATTTTTTTATAAAAAACAAGAATATTTTCATGTGCCTTTAAGGGCATTTTACGGGCATTAAGATGACCTGTTGCGCTTGTTTTTTCCCAAATCCATTCATATCTGAATAATTTTAAATTTGAACATGCAAGTACTTTATCAAACGGAGACTGAGCAAATAACAAAATAGCCCCATTTTCTTTAATAATTCTTTCATATTCTTTCCATAAAAAATCAAAATCTACAGTAGTATCCCAACTGTTTTTAGTCGTTCCATACGGCAAATCGCATACAATAAGATCTATTGAATTGTTTTTAATTCTTCCTAATCCTACGCGATAATCTATATTCAATACTTTATTGATTAATAAGTTCATCTCTTAAACTCCTTATCTCATTTTTTGCTACTTCATTCTTTGTGTCAAAAACACTTGCGCCCTCGCCGAGTGTTGTTTTGTAAATCTTTCGGCTGCGCACAACTGTGTTGAGCAGCTTAAACTTCTCTCCTACTGCCGCTTTTATGACTGAGAAGTTTTTAGTGAGCGGGTGGATGTTGTTCAGCACTATGTCAAACTCTGTGTCGAGTATAAGCTCGTCTATGATGCTCTCAAAAGTCTTGTAGCCTAAGACCTCCGTCACACTCTCACTTATAGGCACAAGTGCTTTGTTGGAGAGTTCTATGGCTGTCCTGTTGATGTCTGTGTCGAAGCCACCCACGTCAATGATGATATAGTCATATTTCTTTGCATCTATGCCGTGCATTTCACTCATAAGCTCACTTACATTTTTAGGCTGTGCTACATAAAGCGTGCCTGTGCCTCTTATTTTGTTCACAAAGTAGAGCGTTTGTTGGAAGTCTAAATCTATGAGCTTTACACTCTTGTCTATCTCAAGCAGGGAGTGTGTAAGATGCCACGCGAGTGTACTCTTGCCAACTCCTCCCTTTGTATGTGCTACTGTTATTATCATCGCTAACCCCTCAGTTATTTTCTTGTTGTAAATTATATAAATATATTTTTCATTAAGTGTGCTATGTATCTACCCCACTTAATTACCAAACTCTTGCACTTTTCCCGCGTGAAATTTCATCATTTGTGACTGTTGCATAGCGCGCTGTTGTTGCAATACTCTTATGCCCAATGTCCTGTCTGATATGCTCAAGGCTCAAACCCTGTTGATGCGCAGTCGTGATGTACCCAGCCCGAAAACTGTGTGTGGAGTAGAGTTCTCCAAGTACTTTATGTATAAACCTATTCATCTGTAGCTCTAAACTTGCAACTGTCATAGGCTTGTTTGAGTTGTTCTTAGCAAAGAGATATCCATCGTTATGAAGTGGGAGTATCTTTCTCAAAAAAGAGACCTGCTTTCTGTTTGCATCAAAGATGATGAGCCGTGCGCTCTTTGTTTTTGTATCGTTTGTGAGAGAGTACTCATTCTCACGGATCATCTGCTCGATGTCTGCTGTTGTGAGCTGCGTTATCTCTGAGATACGGCATCCTGTAAGATAGAGCAGCGTAATGGCAGTAGTGAGCTTCACTTTTGTTTTTGACTGCATATCAAGCGAGCTGTTCACTGCGTTTATAAGTCTGTCAAACTCTCTTTTGAGTATGGGCTTCTTTACCCGTGTTGTTCCTTTTGGACGTGCCATAATAAAATCTCCTTTTTTGTGGTATAATCACTCATTCGATTACAAGTATCTCACTACTTGTAATCTGATAAATGATTGTTTTTAAAACAACTTCTCAGCCCACTGTTCCATCTTGCTTTCAAACTTTGAGAACAGTGTGTCTGCTTTTCGTATCATCTTCGCCATGACTATTTACCTCCTTTGAGCGCTTCACTTAGCTCTTTATCTAATGTTTTTAACTTCTCTATAACACTAAATAGGAGAGAACTTGTACCTCGTACTGCTATCTCCTCTCCCTCCACTTCCATATCACTTACTGTTTTCTCAGAAAGTAGTAACAAAGAGACCACATCATTAAGTGTGTCTCTCCCATCAAACGCAACCTCTCTTAAATTTGCCATCTCTTACTCCTCTTCTTTTTGTGGTTCATCAAACGCACTGTCGTCATACTCGTTGTAAACCTTGCATATTTCATTTTCAAATATCTCATTTATGTTCTCTGTCTCAAGCTTTGCTTTCTCTCCTGTACTTTTAACAAAGATCATAGCTCTCATAAAATCTTTTTCAAGTA
>Ga0256831_1000738_pt1 | contig 17221 bp, 21 predicted proteins | sample 132544metaG_FD_189087 | JGI IMG/M metagenome (GOLD analysis project Ga0256831, IMG submission 189087) | Hydrothermal vent microbial communities from Lau Basin, Pacific Ocean - 132-544 | ecosystem: Environmental > Aquatic > Marine > Hydrothermal vents | place: Pacific Ocean: Lau Basin | collected...
CGGTTACGTCGAGCAGTTTCCAGTAGTCCAGTCCCGCCCGTCTGAGCGCTTTTTCACTCATGTCAAAACCGATCGGCTTGACGATGTGCAGTTTGCTGTCTGTATTCACACAAATACGTCCGATCGAACCGGTATTTTGCGGGATCTGCGGATGGACGAGGACAATATTGAACATCAGAAAATAATCGTCCTGTTGCCGTAGATGAAGATACGGTCTTCGAGGGCGAGATCAAGAGCATTGGAAAGCACCACTTTTTCGACGTTTCTGCCTGCTCTTTGCATCGCTTTCCAGTCGTACTCATGGTTGACATGAATTACATCCTGTGCGATGATCGGTCCCTCGTCGAGGTTGTCGTTGACAAAGTGTGCTGTCGCGCCAATGATCTTCACACCCCGCTGATATGCCTGTTTGTAAGGGTTAGCACCGATAAAAGCCGGCAAAAAGGAGTGGTGGATGTTGATGATACGGTTTTCGTAGTGTTTGACAAAATCGCTGGAGAGAATACGCATATATTTCGCCAGTACGATCAAATCCGGATTGAACTCTTCGAGTATGGTCAGTACTTTTTGTTCATGGCTTTTTCGGTCGATATTTTCCGCGGAAACGTAAAAATAGGGGATATTGAACCGCTCACTCAACTCCCGCAGGCTGTCGTGGTTGGAAATGACCGCCTGAACATTGGCGAAAAGTTCACCGCTGTAATTTTTCAGTAAAATATCTCCCAGGCAATGGGACTCTTTTGTCGCCATCAGGACAATATTTTTGGCATGTCTGGCATGAAGTGAGATGTTCGCATCCTCCGGCAGAACCGTCTGCAGTGCACTTTTCAGACTGACAATATCGACATTTCCGATAATCCTCGCCCGGAAGAAAAACTTTTGATTCTCTTCATCGACAAATTCACTGTTTTTTTCGATGTTCAAATCATTTCGGTAAATGACATCGGCGATTTTATAGATCAAGCCCTTCTCATCCGAACAGTCGATTTTCAATATATACTGGCTCATAATGCTCCTATAAATTTATCTATCTCTCTTTCATGAACTCTGGCTTCATGATAACCCGTTTCAAAAAAAGTATCGAAATTTTCGGTATCAAATATCGAATATTTGCTCATATCTTTCGGTTCTATATAGAGATCACACAACCGTTTACCCTCGCGGATGTTGGCATTGAGCATAATAAACAACGCTTTTGCCAGCCGTTTTCTGAATCCCTGTGGCAGTGACTCGAACATAGGGTTGACGTTGATACCGACGATCTTGTCACAGCTTTCCGTTAACGCCGCAGCGGGAAGGTTGTCGTAAAATCCTCCGTCTATATACGTCTCTCCCTGATACTCCACCGGTGCGAAAATGGGTGTCAGCGCGGAAGATGCGACAATCAGTTTTGCCAGATCACCGCTCTTTTTATACTCCGCCAGACCGGTTCTGAAATTGACCACGGTGCAATAAAAAGGGATCTTCAAAGAGGCAAAATCTTTCAATCCTGCAACATCCCGCAAATACGCCTCCGCACCGACAACAGAGTAGAGCGATCCTTTGTGCAGGTGATACTTCAGGAAAGATTTGAAGTCGATCCCTTTGAGCATAGAGAGTATCTCATCCGGAGAGTGCCCTGCGGCATAGAGTGCTCCGGCAATCGCGCCGCCGCTGCTGCCGCTGACTGCGGAGAAAGAGAGTCCCTTCTCCTCCAGAAATTTGATAGCACCCAGCTGGGCGATACATCTGCTTCCCCCGCCGGAAAGCGCAATCCCGATTTTTAGCATCTATTGAAGGGGTTCCTTCACTTCCTGCACTCTTTCATCCACCTGTGCCAGAAGCAGTTGCAGGTACTTTAACGTCACTTCAAGTTTCGCTTCGGGGTCTTTGATTTCCGAAGATTTCAACCCTTCAAAAAGTATCTGCAAACGCTCTCTGGTATGTTTGAGAAAAGCGAGTTCATCATCGCTTCTTTGTATGACAATCTGCCGGTTTTCATCGGGTTCTTTATCCGTCTGCTGCTGTGCCTGCTTCGCTGCTTCCTCTTTTCTGTCCTCTTCATGAAGTGCGGAAATCTTCTCTTTCAGTTCATCTTCACGGGCTATTCTGTCATCCAGCTCTTCGAGTGTGGAGAGTACCAAATCTCTTAGTTCCATGGTTTACAAAGCCACCTTTCAAATTTTAAAAACTGCTCTTCACTGTGCATCTCCATGAAATATTTCAATGCTTTGGTATTGATCTTTCGCAGGCGAAGTACCGCTTCTCTCAATGCTTCGTCTCTGGGATTTTTCTGCAAATGCGCTTCATAGATTTTCAGCGCATCTGCCAGGTGTCCCTGCTTTTCATAGATTTTTGCCAGTGTAATGGTACCCATCAGATTTTAGAAACATACTCCGCAATATAGGAACCGATCTCCGTTGTCGAACAGATCTCTTTGGCTCCGTAGTCGGCGATATCCCGCGTACGGTACCCCTCTTTAAGTACCTGATCGATCGCCTGTTCGATTCTGTCCGCGGCATGCTCTTCGCCGAATGCAAAGCGCAGCATCATCGCCGCACTCGCAATGGTTGCGATAGGGTTGGCGACACCCTGCCCGGCAATGTCCGGTGCCGAACCGTGAATAGGCTCGTAGAGTCCGACTTTCCCGCCGACCGAAGCAGACGGCAACAAACCGATAGAACCGCTGATCATACTCGCTTCATCGCTGAGGATATCACCAAAGATATTACCTGTCAAAATGACATCGAACTGTTTGGGGTTTCGTACCAGCTGCATAGCGGCATTGTCCACGTACATATGCGACAGTGCCACTTCCGGATACTCTTTTGCCACCTCTTCGACAATCTCTCTCCAGAACTGGCTCACTTCCAGCACGTTGGCTTTGTCTACCGAACAGACACGTTTGTCCCGTCTCATCGCTGCTTCAAACGCCTCTTTGGCGATTCTGACCACCTCTTCTTTGCTATAGACCATCGTATTGAAGGCTTTATCTTCCCCTTTTTCCCGCGGCTGACCGAAATAGAGCCCACCTGTCAACTCTCTCATAACAAGCAAATCGACACCTTCGACGACCTCTTTTTTCAGTGTACTCGCTTCCAGCAACTCGTCGTACACTTTAACCGGTCGGTAATTGGCATAGAGATCAAGTTCGCTTCTCAGACGCAGCAAACCGCTTTCCGGGCGTTTTTCACGCGGCAGATTATCCCACTTCTCACCGCCTATTGCACCGAACAAAATGGCATCTGCCTCTCTGCATCCGTCGATCGTCTCCTGCGGCAACGGATCACCGGTGATATCGTAGGCAATCCCGCCCATCAGCAACTCATTGTAGCGGAAATCGAAATCGCATACCGAAGCCAGCGCGTCGAGAACTTTGATCGCTTCATCGACAATCTCGGGACCGATACCGTCGCCTTTGATGACGGCAATTTTATAGACTTTCGACATGCTAACGCCCCTCCTGCATCATTTCCGCTTTGGCAAAATTGATCAAACCACCACAGTTGATCAACTCTTGCATGAAAGGAGGTATCGGTGTAAAATGGAAAGTAGATTTTTTGGTAATATCTTCGATCTCCCCACTGTCAAGATCGATTTTGATCAAATCGCCTTCGTCGATTTCGTCACTCTCTTTGAGCTCAAAGATGGGAAGTCCCATGTTGAAAGCGTTACGGTAGAAAATACGGGCGAAACTCTTCGCCACAATCGCCGAAACACCCGCCGCTTTCAGTGCGATAGGTGCATGTTCACGGCTGCTTCCGCAACCGAAATTTTCACCCGCAACAATAATATCTCCGGGCTTTAACTTTGTAATAAATTCGGGATCGGCATCTTCCATAACGTGTTCCGCAAGTTTATGGGGGTCTGAAGTGTTGAGATAGCGCGCGGCAATAATCAGATCGGTATCGATGTTGTCGCCAAATTTCCAGACATTGCCTGTAATCATATTCATAAACATACCTTTGTCGTTAAATTGTGGGTATTTTATCTAAAAAAACACAAAAGTATGTAAAAGTTAGAGTTAAATCGTTCAGTAAAGCTTTTTTTCGAGTTCTTCAAGCTCCTTGTAATCGGAGCGGTTGAAGAAATAATCAACACCGTAAAAGAAGAAAAGCACTCCGGCAAGTGCGACCATCATGAAGAGTGCCGGGATCATCACTATTTTATCCATTTCACCCTCTCCTCACTATCGTTTCAGCTGATTAACAGTCTGCAGCATCTCGTCCGATGTCGTGATTGCCTTGGAGTTGGCTTCATATGCCCTTTGCCCCGTAATCAGATCGGTCATCTCTTCGACAAGCTGCACGTTACTCATTTCGACAAATCCCTGTTTGATCTGTCCCAGCCCCTCCAGTCCGGCAATTCCCGTTACCGCATCTCCGGAAGCCACTGTCTGGATATAGTTATTATCTCCCAGCGAGTGCAGACCCGCAGGATTAATAAAATTCGCCAGCTCGATCTGCCCGACTTGATTGGGGTCGGTATCTCCCGCCTGAAGCACCGAAACAGTACCGTCCGTACCAATCGCAACCGTCACCGCATTGGGCGGAATCGTAATCTCCGGCAATAGTTTATAACCGTCCGCATTGACCACGGTTCCGTTTCCGTCCACTTTAAAAGCACCGTTTCGGGTATAGGCTGTCGACCCGTCCGGAAGCTCTATCTGAAAAAAGCCGTTTCCGGTAATGGCAAGGTCAAGATTGTTTCCTGTCTCTTTGAAGTTACCCTGCGTAAACTGTTTGGTAATCGCCGTCGGACGCACACCCAGCCCCACTTCAATCCCCGTCGGCGAGCCCAGCGTCGTACCTGAACCGACACCCGCGTACTCCATGACCTGGTAAAAGAGGTCGGCAAACTCCGCTCTCTCTTTTTTATACCCGATCGTGTTGACATTGGCAATATTGTTCGACGTGGTATCAATCTGGGTCTGCTGTGCAAGCATTCCCGTAGCGGCAGTATAAAGCGATCTGATCATCTTCTGCTCCCCTTCTTTACTCTCTCAGTTTTTTATGCTCTGGTCGTTGCCAGTTTGGTGATGGCATCTCTGTTGAGATCATCCATCTGTGTTGTCATGACACGCTGATACATCTCTACCAGGCGATTGGTCTCGATCAGCGACACCATCTCTTCAACGGCATTGACATTGCTGATTTGCTGAAATCCCTGCTTGACATATGCACCGTCGTTATTGACTTGAATCACATTTTTTTCAATATCTTTCATTTTATAGAGGGTATCCCCCTCTTTTTCTACCAGGTTGGTATTTTTCACCCGGGCGATAAAAAGTTTCGCGATTTTCTGCCCGTCCATACTCAGCGTACCGTCGTCGCTCAGGTGCAGTGCGTTGCCCCTGGGCACATGAATATTCCGGCTGGTACTGTTGATAAAATCATCCGGCAACAGTTTATAGCCCTCTTTCGTGACAATGTCACCTTCAGAGTTGATATCGAAACTGCTCTGCTGCGTCAGTCGCACACCCTGCGGTGTCTGCACCAGAAAAAAGAGATCCGGCTCTTTCAGTGCAAAATCGAGTCTGTTTCCGGTTTGTCTCAGACGCATCGAAGAGAAGTCGGTATAGCGGTCGACGATTCTCGGCGTCCGGTTGACGGTACGGTTAAAAAACTTTGCCGCCTCTTTCGTATGATTCTGAAGCGGCAATTCATCGCGTTTTTCCTGATAAATCCGTTCAAAATCACCGATAACGACATTGTCCCGTCTGAAACCGGAGGTATTGACATTGGCAAGGTTGTTCGAGATTACATCCAGCTTGTTGAACTGTGTGACCATCGCACCTGTAACCTGATAATATCCACTCTGCATTTAACGCACCTCTGATTTTTTACTCTCGTAGTGACGCATCACCTCACTGAAAGGGATATAGCATAAAACGTGCCACTTTTTCTTTGCTTTCATGAAGCACAAAACAACCTGAAAACAGCTTTTTTAAACATTATATAAGAAAATTTGGGTATAATTTCTGGCTTAAATCAAAGACAAACGGTAAAAAGAACAAATTTTTTTTGACTTCTTCCCAGTAAAGACAAGAGGGGATCCAAACATATGTCTGCAAAAGAATTAAACAAAGCACTCGAAGAACTTTTCAGTAGCCATCAGGATGATTATGTCACCTACGAAGAGCTGATGGATCTTTTTCCCAAACAGCCCACGGCGACCAATGCCAAAAAAGTACTCTCGCTTTTGAAAAAATACAATGTCAAAATCGTATCCTCCGCCGAAATCGCAAAGATCAAAAATATTCAGGAAGCGCAGCAGAGAGAAGAAGAGCGCCTCAAACTTCAGGATGAAGCACTCGAAAACGAGTTTGACCTCGCCAAAGAGAAAGAGCTTCTGGAGTGGTCACGCAGTGATTCTCCGGTGCGTATGTATCTGCGTGAAATGGGGCAGGTACCGCTTCTGACCAAAGAGGAAGAGATCGAAATCAGCAAAAAAATCGAACTGGGGGAAGATATTATCATCGACGCGTTCTGCTCGGTACCCTATCTGATCGATTTTATTCTCGACTACAAAGAAGCCCTGATCAACCGCGAACGACGTGTCAAAGAACTTTTCAAAAACTTCGATGACGACGACCAGGGCGACGGTGATGAAGAGGAAGGCGACGACGGCGAAACATCGGCGAAAAAAGGCGACAACAAACGTGAGAAAAAAGTCAACGAAGCCTTCAAAGCCCTTGAAAAGGCGAAAAAAGAGTGGGTCAAAATCTCTTCCGTCGAACTTCCTGAAGATGCCACGGAAGAGGAGAAAATCAAACATCTTTTAGCACTTGCCTACAAAAAGAAACTCCTCAAAGAGAAGCTGATGGATCTGGGACCTACCAGCAAGCTGATCAACGAGCTGGTCAAGTCTATGGAGACTGCACTCAAAACCGACGACGGTTTTGAAAAAGAGCTCAAAAAGCTGGAGTACAAACTCCCGCTTTTCAATGAAACGCTCAAAGCGAATCACCGGAAAATTTTATCCAATATCACCAACATGAGCAAAGAGGACATTCTCGCCGCCGTCCCGGAAGCGACAATGGTCTCCACCTATATGGAGATCAAAAAACTCTTCCAGACCAAAGAGGCGAGCAAAGACAGTTTTGACTTAGAGCCGGAACGTCTCAAAGGTATTCTCGAGCAGATCAAACGCGGTAAAGCGATTGCCGATAAAGCGAAAACACGTATGGCAAAATCGAACCTGCGACTGGTGGTCTCTATCGCCAAACGCTACACCAACCGCGGTCTCCCTTTTCTTGACTTGATTCAGGAAGGCAATATCGGTCTCATGAAAGCGGTAGACAAGTTTGAATACAAAAAAGGGTATAAATTTTCCACCTACGCAACCTGGTGGATCAGGCAGGCGATCAGCCGCGCCATCGCCGATCAGGCAAAGACGATCCGTATTCCGATTCACATGATCGAAACGATTAACCGTATCAATAAAATCACCCGAAAATATCTGCAGGAGTTCGGTAAAGAACCAGATCTGGAACAGATTGCCGAAGAGGTGGGACTGAGTGTGGACAAAGTGAAAAATGTCATTAAAATCACTAAAGAACCTATCTCTCTCGAAGCGCCTATCGGTAACGAAGACGACGGTAAATTCGGAGATTTCGTCGAGGACAAAAAATCGGTCGCACCGATCGAGTTTATGCTCAAAAACGACCTGAAACATCAAATTGACGACGTACTTGACCAACTGAATGAAAGAGAGAGAGCTGTCGTGCGAATGCGTTTTGGACTGCTCGACGACGAAAGTGACAGAACACTCGAAGAGATCGGCAAAGAGCTCAACGTCACCAGAGAGCGCGTCAGACAGATCGAAAACTCCGCCATCAAAAAACTTAAACACCCCAAAGTGGGCAGAAAACTGAAAAACTACATCGAAGAGTAGGAATACCCTACTCTTTCACTCCTCGTCCCAAAAACATCGACACGACAGGCACTACTGTCAAACCTGCCACATATGCCCAGATATTCAGATAACCGTGACGGTTGATATACAAAAACCCCAGTATCAGCACAATGTACGACGCCACCCGCAGCGGTGAAATGATAGCACCGAACGTTTTGGCGATATTTTGCGCACTGTTCTTGATCCCGCCGATCTTCGCACGCTCCTCTTTGATCACCGCTTTCAGATCCGCAACGGTATCGCGGTTTTCATGATCTTCATCGTCATAGAGTTCATGTTTGTCTTCTATCACATCCAGTTCATCCCTCTCTTCGGGAGGAATATCCCCGTTTGCAATCTTCTTTTGCACCAGCAGTTTGTAGGCATAAAAGGAGGCAACCGTTACCAGTAGCGAAGAGAAAAATGCCGTCTGGGAACTGATGAGCCACGACATCCCCTGACGCAGGGAAAAGGCGACCAGAAAAAGGTCTGCAACGATAATCCAGTAGAGTAACTTTTTAATACTTCTCATCCTCATCGTCGTCATCGTCAGTCTGATTGTAGTGTTTGTAGCGCGGATCGTCTTTAAGCTTGTCCAGCTCTGCTTTCTGTTTGACATAGGCTTTGCGAATATTCAAAATCGCAGCCGCGATACCCCAGAAAACACCCAGCCAGAAGAGCCACTCATAGCCAAAATATCTGCGCATCAATATACCTGCGCCGATTCCAAGCAAAACAGCGACGACAATCGAAATCCCCAGAGAGAGCTGATCCGCTCCCTCGACTATTTTTCTGTATTTGGGCTCTTTCTCTTCGGACTTCATGAAATCTCTCTGAATACTTTCTGTGCCTTCTCAATTACAGAGAAGATCATCTCCTCGGTGATTGCCGTAGAGATAAAACCTGTTTCAAACTGACTGCACGCAAAATATGCCCCTTCATTCAGCATCCCCTGATGGAACTTCGCGAAAAGCTCCGTGTCGGACTGTAACGCATCGTCGAAGCTGTAGACCTCTTTGTCGCTGAAAAAGAAACCGAACATACTGCCCCGTACATCGATCTGCAAAGCGATACCGTTTGCCGCCGCCGCTGTTTTGAACCCTTCCACCAGCAGTGTCGCTTTCTGCTCCATCGCCGTATAAACGGAAGGATCACTTTTGAGTTTTCGCAAAGAAGCAAGTCCCGCACTCATCGCAACCGGATTGCCGCTGAGTGTTCCCGCCTGATAGACCGGTCCGTCCGGAGAGAGCATATTCATGATCTCTTCACGACCGCCAAACGCACCCACCGGCATACCGCCGCCGATTACCTTACCCAGCGTTACAATGTCGGGTTTGACGCTGTAGATTCCCTGCGCCCCTTTCAAAGAAGCCCGAAAACCGCTCATCACTTCATCAAAGATCAGCAGCGCACCATACTTGTCACACAGTGCACGTAATCCCCGCAAAAACTCCTCTTTTGCCGGAACCAGTCCCATATTTCCCGCAATCGGCTCGATAATCACACAGGCGATCGAATCGGGAGCGTCGGTAAAACACTTCTCCACGCTTCTGAGATCGTTATATTTCGCCAGCAACGTATGTTTCGTCAAATCTGCGGGAACCCCCGGAGAAGAAGGTGTACCGAATGTCACTGCACCGCTGCCCGCCTGTACCAGCAAAGAATCGCTATGCCCGTGATAACACCCCTCGAACTTGACAATATCGTCCCGTCCGGTAAAACCTCTCGCCAGACGGATCGCACTCATCACCGCTTCCGTACCGCTCGATACAAAACGTACTTTGTCGATACTGTCGAACAGATCGACAATCTCTTCGGCAAGCTCTGTTTCAACCGTCGTCGGCGCACCAAAACTGAGCCCTTTTTTCACACTCTCGATCACCGCTTTTTCGATATCCGCATCGCAATGTCCGAAAATAAGCGGTCCCCAGCTCTGCACGAAGTCAATATACTGATTACCGTCGATATCGACCAGATACGCCCCTTCACCCCGCTCTATGAAAACCGGTGTACCTCCGACGCTTTTAAATGCCCGTACCGGCGAATCGACACCGCCCGGAATCACTTTTTTTGCCGCTTCAAACGCTGCCTGTGATTTTTCATGAATCATTCTTTTTCCCTTTGTGTTTATTTTTGTTTTTATCGTAGTCTGGATTTTGTGTCAAAAGATAGTAATACAGATGCGCCATCTCCCACTCTGTCAAAAAATACTGCGGCATCAGCCTCCCTTTACGGGAAAGTGCTTTTTTAAAGCGTGCCATGGAGAGGTTGTAAATCGGTGGTGCCGTGATACTGTACTTTTTGCCATGATCGACATAGGTACAGAGCACTTTCCCCTCCCCCTTTTCACCGTGACACTTCGCACAGCTGATCCCTCTGGGGTTTTTATAGAGCATTTTCGCATACTCATCATCCGTGATGAAACTTTCACCCGCAAAAAGCGTACCTGCTATCAGTATCGACATAAGTAAACCAAAACCGATACGTCGCATCCCATTCTGTCCTTTAATTTAAAATGCTATAATATCAAAAAAACGATAAAGGCAGTTGATGCAAATACTCGATGGCAAAGCGCTTGCCGCTAAAATCCGCAAAAAGGCGGCAGATGATGTCGCCTCTCTCAAAAACAAAGGAATCACCCCCGGTCTTGCAGTAGTACTCGTCGGCGACGATCCCGCAAGTCATACCTACGTCAAGATGAAAGAGAAAGCCTGCGAAGAGACGGGCATTTACTCGATCGTCCATAAAATGCCAATCGATATCTCCGAAGCAAAGATTTTGGAAACGATCGAAATGATGAACCAGAATCCCAACATCGACGGTATTCTGATCCAGCTCCCGCTTCCCGCACACATCGACACCCAAAAGGTGCTCAACACCGTGTCGCCGGAAAAAGATGTAGACGGATTCCACCCTTTCAATGTCGGAAATCTGGTACTCGACATAGACTCTTTTGTCCCCTGTACGCCGCTGGGTGTCATGAAACTCCTCGAAGAGTATGACATTCACCCCAAAGGGATGGACGCATGTGTCGTGGGTGCGAGCAATATCGTCGGAAAACCGATGATGCACCTGCTGTTGAACAAATTCGCCACGGTCGATATCTGCCATATCTACACCAAAGATCTCAAAACCCACACCTCCCGTGCCGATCTGCTGATCGTCGGTGTCGGTAAACAAAATCTCATTACCAAAGATATGGTCAAAGAGGGCGCCATCGTCATCGATATCGGTATCAACAAAACCGATGAAGGCAAAATCACGGGCGATGTCGACTTTGAAAATGTCGCTCCCAAATGCAGCTACATCACCCCGGTTCCCGGCGGTGTCGGACCCATGACCATCGCCATGCTGCTGGTCAATACCATTAACGCAGCAAGGAAACGATAAGATGGTTAAAAAATTTAAAGCATTCGCCAACAGCTGGCCGGGCACGATTATTATTGTTCTGCTCATTATCTTCTTTGTCGCACAGGCTTTTGTCATTCCCAGCGGTTCCATGAAACGCACACTGCTGATCGGAGACCATCTCTTCGTCAAAAAGTTTGCCTACGGTATTCCGACACCCTATATTCCATGGGTAGAAATTCCGGTCATACCGGACTTCAATAAAAACGGGCACCTGATCGAAGGCAAACGCCCCCAAAGAGGCGATATCGTCGTATTCCGTTACCCACTCAACACCAAAACCCACTTTGTCAAGCGCTGTATCGCCGTGGGTGGAGACATCGTTGCGGTGAAAGACAAAGTGCTCTACCTCAGACCGCATGAAGGCAACGACTATATACGTGCACACTACCCCAAAGAGGTGATTGTCGATATGAACGGCGAGCTGTGGGTTAAAAACCCCTACAGAATCAAATACAAAGGGATTCAAAACGATCCGGAAATCACCGATAACGGTACCTATCCGGAACAGATTTTCAACTTTCCCCCGGTCAAAATCGAGCAAGATTACTTCTTCATGATGGGAGACAACAGAGACCACTCCAACGACAGCCGGTTCTGGGGACCGGTACCGTACAGACTCGTGGAAGGCAAGCCGTGGTTTGTCTACTTTTCATGGGACAAAGAGTATAAAATACGCTGGGATCGTATTGGAAAATCGGTCGAAACACTTCAGGATGACCCCGAATATATCAACAAAAACGTGAGCCTCGAATAATGGAGGAGACCAAAATTGCCGAAGTCATTGCCATTATCCTCGCGCTGGGAATAGCGATTATCGGGCATGAAATCATGCATGGACGTGTGGCGTACCACTTCGGAGACGATACCGCCAAAGTGCAGGGTCGTCTGAGCATCAACCCGCTGGTACACATCGACCCGGTCGGGACAATCATCGTTCCCGCACTCCTCTACTTCAGCAATGCCGGCTTTCTTTTCGGCTGGGCAAAACCTGTCCCCATCAATATTAACACCGTCATTCGAAACGGCGGTTATAACGGCGCTATCGCCGTTGCGCTCGCGGGTATCACATTCAATTTCGCCCTGGCAATTGCCGGTGCGCTGCTCCTGCATATGCTTTCACCGATTCATGATATCTGGGGCTATTTTTTACACGCTTTTCTGACCTACACCGTGGTGTACAACATTGTCCTGGGCATTTTCAATCTCATCCCGATCCCACCGCTGGACGGTTCTCATGTCGTTGTCTATCAGGCGCGCAAAATGGGTTTTCAGGATTTTGCCAACAAGTTTCAGTCCATCGGGCAATACGGTATGATCCTCCTGATCCTGATCATTGCCACCCCGCTTGCCGATATTATCTTCGCACCTATGATGAAAGTGATTGACCTGCTGTTACCGTAAGCCTCTTAAAGAAAAGTTTTTTCTAGAAAAGGAAACTTTTTCTTGCTTTTTTCTTTATGAAAAGTGTATGCTATAGATAACATACATACAAAGGAAGCAAGATGGAGTTTCAGATTCTCAGCAACTTTATCGGCAAGTGTCTGCGCAAAAACGATATTTTCATCCCGGCGATGATCCTCTACCTCATCAAAAACAACGGCGAAGGTAATGTATCGCAAATCAGCCGGTTGCTCTATATTTTCGACTTTAAACATGAGCTTTCCCATTACGATACTATTGTTCGAAATTTCAGTGCCGTCATGCTGAAAGAGTATAATATTATCGAAGAGCCTCATGAAGATTTTTACACATTGAAAACATGGCCTTTGACAGAAGAGGAGATAGAGGAAATTACCAAAGCGTGTATCGAAGTTTCCAACGGATTTTTTTCCCATCTCAGGGAGAGAGAACCTATCCGGGGATAGGTATCGCGTACGTCATGTCAGATACGCATCTCCTCTTTGAAGCGGTATTTGCTCTCGGTAAGGCGTTGACGAATCTCTTCCTGATGCTCCCTGCCTTTGGTTTCAAGCGCCAGCGTTACATTGGCATCACCGTAAGAGAGACTGGTGGAAGTCCGGTCATAATCGATCTGCGTAATATTCGCTCCCACATCCGCCAGAATATCGGTCAAACCTCTCAGCGCACCCGGTTTATCGATCAGCGTCACCATCAGTTTCATTTTACGATGCGCTTTAATCAAACCTTTTTCGATAATCAGTGACAACATCTGTACATCAATATTACCGCCGCTGAGTACCGTCGCAATTTTACTGTTTTTCTCAAAGTGAAATTTATGGTGCATAATCGCCGCCACACCGACAGCACCGCCGCCTTCGACCACCAGTTTCTGCTTCTCCAGCAAAAGGAGAATTGCCGATGCGATCTCTTCGTCATCGACACTGACCACATCATCCACCACTTCCAGAATAATCTCCAGATTTTTCGGGGAGACATCCCGTACAGCAATACCGTCCGCAATCGTACGCACCGAAGTGGAATCGAGCGGCTTTTTGCTGTGAAAAGAGTTTTTCATCGCCGGAGCACCCTCAGCAACCACACCGATAATCTTGATCTCCGGTTTCACCTGCCGCACATAGGATCCGATTCCACTAATCAATCCGCCACCGCCGATCGGTACCACGAGATAATCGAGATCTTTGATCTCTTCGAGCATCTCTATCGCAACACTTCCCTGCCCCGCTATGACCTCTTCGTCGGCAAACGGGTGTATGAATGTCAAAGCATGTTCACGGGCATACTCCGTCGCATAGGCATACGCTTCATCATAATTTTCCCCGTGCAAAATCACCTTCGCACCCAGCGATGTCGTATTTTGTACTTTCAGCAACGGTGTCGCTTCCGGCATAACAATCGTTGCGGGAATACCGAAAATCTTCGCACTGTACGCCACACCCTGTGCATGATTTCCCGCACTCGCGGCAATAACACCCTTCTGACGCTCCGCATCGCTCAGGGAAGCGATCTTGTTGTATGCTCCGCGCAGTTTATAGGCACCCGTAAGCTGAAGATTCTCTTTTTTCAGATAGACTTCCGCATCTGCCCGCGTGCTCAACAGCGGTGCACAGGCAAACGGTGTGCGAATGACGACATCTTTGACACGGTTATAGGCTTCCGTAATTTTGGTAAGAGGAATCATCAACCGTAAATTCCCCTGTGCTCTACCATCGTACATCTGTTTTGTACCACTGTAAGACCCATCGCTTCCGCTCTTTCGGCGGCGGTATTGTTGACAATCCCCTTTTGCAGCCACAACACTTTGACATCACCGCGCTTTGCGATAGCATCGACAATTGCATCTGCGACAGCCGGCTTTCGAAACATATCTACCATATCGATCTGCTCCTCCACCTCTTCAAGAGAGCGGTACACTTTTTCACCCAGAATCGTCTCCTCTTTGGGATAGATCGGAATAATCTTATACCCCTGCTCCTGCAGATATCGGGCAACCCGGTGACTGTCTTTCTCCTCATTGGGAGAGAGTCCCGGAATCGCTATGGTTTTGACACTTTCAAAAATCGCTTTAAATTCATCCGGATTGGCGTTGACTGTCGGAAATTCACACTCCATTTCAGCTCCTTGTTTATATTGTAAAGATCTATTATAGAGAAAATTTACAAAAAAGCCGGTAAACGCAAAGAACTATGTTTCATACAGAGCAAATTGGTAAAATTATATTTCTTTTGTAAACTTTAGTAACATTAAACTACTTTTCAAACAAATAAAAAATCATTTTTGTAAATTTTATTTACATTAAGTAAAATTTTATATACCATAGATATAGCAAATTAAAAAAGGAAATGTATAATGAAAAAGTTTATACTCATGGCTGCATCAGTTTCCGCACTCTTTGCAGGTTCACTGATTAAACCTCTGGTCGATTACGATAAACTGGATGCTACCCAGGCAGAGAACGAGGTTAAACGAAGCCTCATTCACCCTGTAACAGCGCAACCCATGGTCACAGCTCCCGGCGTACGCAAAAAAACCTTCAACTATGAATTCAATTTACTTGCCGGAAAAAACTTCGCAGACGACGATGCAGTGGTCAAAGACACCACGACAGTGGGCATAAGACTCAATCGATATATTACCGATACCGTTGCCATTCAACTTGGCTACGACAGAATATTCGACGCAGATTACAGGTTGAAAAAAAGAACAAGGTTGTTAAAAAACGCCAAAATTGCAAGAACCGGTGCAGAATGCCCTCCATGCCCACCTTGTCCGACAGAAGGCACTACCGGCAATACAGGAGGTACCGATACAAATAACGGAAGCGGTGATACCGGTGACACAGGAAACGGCGGCGAAAGCGGTACAGGCAACAACGGAGGAAATGGAGATAACGGCGCAGCAACCGGCGGCGCAGGTGACAACGGAAATAACGGGAACGGAAACGAGGATAACGGAAATACCGCCGGAAACAACGGAGGAAATGGTAATACCGGGCAAAATGGCGGTAACGTCGCCGGAGACAACGGCAATGCAGGGCAAAACGGTGACAATAACGGAAACGGTGCCGGTAGCAACGGTGATAACGGAAATAACCCCGGAAACAGCGGCGGCGCAGGAAGCACAGGCGGTAGCGGTAGCGGAGGAAACGGAGATACAGGCGAGGGTGGAAACGGCGGCAATGCAGAAAATCTGCTGACAGTCGCAGGTACGCGAAACCTGACCAAATCAACCGATATAGACCGTTTCTATCTCAATGTCCAAAAAGAGATTCGCCCGGAAGATACCAACCTGATCCCCTACTTCTTTGCGGGTGTCGGTTATGAGCATGTCAACGACAAAAATCTCGGTCTGGAATCGCAGGGATTCTTCAATACCGGAGGTGGTCTGAAATACAGCCTCAATGAAAAATTCAGACTCGTATCGGAAGCAAAAGTGATCAAAAAATTCAAAGATCATGATCTGGATGTCGTCGCCATGCTGGGAGTGGGTCTGCTTTTTGGCGAAAGAGGTGAAGCAACACCGGAAAAAGAAGCAGAGCAACTCGCTTCGGCTGACGAACCGAAACCGGAAAGTCAGGATCTGACGACCATTATCATCGACGATGAACCACAACCGAAAAGTGAAGTCTCCGCACCGACGGTACCTGCCGTGACACAACCTATCGAAAGGGTACGTCTGGATCTGAATGAACTACACCACGCCGGAGACTACTATCTGCAGGTTGCGGCTGTCTCTTCCAGACACTCGACGAAGAAACTGGTTCGCAAACTCGAACAGCAGAATCTGCGTGTTGTCGTCAAAACGGCAACTGTCCGGGGAAGAAAGATCAAACGTATTTTGGTCGGTCCTTATATGCAGCGTTCGGAAGCCAAAGCAGATTTGCCGAAAGTACGCAAAATCTCCAAAGGCGCTTTTATCAAAAAGCTTCCGTAACCTTTGGGACGAAAAAGAAGAAGATACAAAGAGAAGTGGTGATTACTTCTCTTTTTTGAACCAGTTTTTCACCCTGTCGACAATACCTTCAAAAAGGTTTTCATGAGGAGTGCTTTCCACACCGAAAGAGTCTCCAAGTTTCATCAACAACTCTTTTTGCTCCTCATTCAGTTTTTTCGGATAGACTATTTTAATCTGCACAATCAAATCACCGCGTCCGCGTCCATGTACATCGTCTATACCCTCTCCCCGTAAAATAAACTGCTCTTTGTCTTTGACACCGACAGGAATTTCGATCTCTTTTTTGCCGCGCAGTGTCGGTACCTCGATATCACCGCCGAGTGCTGCCTGTGTAAAGAAGATAGGCACTTCGATGTATACATTCTGACCGTCACGGACAAAATGCTCATCTTCCCTGACCCGGATCAACACATAGAGATCACCACGACGTCCATGTTTGTCGACATTGCCTTTACCACTGACACGAATACGGTTTCCGTGATCGACACCTGCCGGAATCTGTACGGTAGTGGTCGCTTCTTCTTCGATAAAACCTTCTCCCCTGCAGGCATCACATTTGTGT